>Ga0209536_100001628_pt1 | contig 36754 bp, 30 predicted proteins | sample DeeMarSeWOR28_12_FD_187461 | JGI IMG/M metagenome (GOLD analysis project Ga0209536, IMG submission 187461) | Marine sediment microbial communities from White Oak River estuary, North Carolina - WOR-2-8_12 (SPAdes) (version 2) | ecosystem: Environmental > Aquatic > Marine > Intertidal zone >... | reverse complement strand
TAGGCTTTGGCTAAATCAGTATTGTAATAAACAGCATAGTGCGGATCTAAATAGATCGCCTTTTTGATGGACTCAACGGCCTTCGCTGGGCTTCCGACAGAATTTAGCGCATTGCCCATGCTGTGATAAGCATAAGGATCATTGGGGTTAAGGGCTAGCGCCCTTTCTGCCTCAGAGATGGCTTGCTCAAACTGACCTTTTATCCGATAAACATCGGCCAGCAGTGCATGGGCCAAAGATGAAAAGCCATCCAGAGATATCGCCTTCTGTGCAAATTCAAAAGCTTGCCCAAGCCTTTGAGGATTTCTGTTCGATCCAAGCGCATAATCGATTAAGTGAGTAACTCCCAGGAGCCCATAAGCGCTCGCATATTCCGGGTCCAGCGCGATAGCCCTTTCAAACATCGTTCTTGCCTCGGCATTCTCCGCTTCTGTTAATCGATAGAAATGGCTCAGCCCTTTCAGGACACTATCATAGGCAGTCAGGTTTTCGGTGGGGATGCGCCTGACACGAGCCTGTTCCGCTTTGCGGGACTCTATATTCAGAGCTGCAACAACCTGTTGTGCAATCTCGTTCTGAAGCTGAAAAATGTCCTTGAATTCACGGTCATAGCTGTTTGCCCAGAGATGACTTTCCGTTGTGGAATCTATCAGCTGCACAGCAATTCGAACCATGTTGCCGGCCTTGCGGACACTGCCTTCGACCACATATCTTGCTCTCAGCTCTTGGGCGATCTGCTTTATTTTTATCTGCTTTCCTTTGTAAAAAAATGTCGAATTGCGAGCGATCACAGAAAGCCCCGGATTCATGGACAACCGGGTAATGATTTCTTCTGTCATTCCATCGCTGAAATATTCCTGCTCGAAATCGCCACTCATGTTGCTGAAAGGCAATACGGCAATGCAGGGTTTTCCCAGCAAAAGAAAGGCGTTTTTTTCGATGGCGGCAGGCTCTGGCTTCAGTCGTGCGCTAAACTGCCAAATTCCCACAGCAAGTGCAAGTACCGCCACCACCCCGACAAGAATTGGCGCTCGCAGGACAGTCGCGGTTTTTTTGTACAGGTGCCTTCCTGAAACGGTCACTCTCGGATCCATCAGAACCCTGTAAACACCCACTGGTTTGGCAATATTTTTTACGGTCTGATCTCCTAAAAACTCATACCCATACGGCAGCTTGCTTTCAATTTGATCGAAGGTCGTTTTGGAAATGCATATGCCTCCCGGGTTGGCCAGTGCTTCCAATCTGGCAGCGATATTAACACCATCACCGTATACGCGCCCTTCTTCTTCTATGACATCACCGAGGTTTATGCCGATGCGGAACTGCATCCTGCGGTTTTCAGGCAATTCGTCATTGCGCGCCTTGATTTCTTTTTGAACGGCAACAGCACACTGCACTGCATCGACAACACTGGTAAACTCGGCCAGCAAATTGTCGCCTGGTGAGTCCAATACCATGCCATTGCGCTGTTGGATTAGAGTTGCGAGTACCTCCCGGTAGGCAGTTATCGTGCGAACAGTGGCCTCTTCATCTTCGCTCATAAGCCGGCTGTAACCTTCGACATCGGCACTGAGGATGGCTGACAGCTTGCGCTTGAACCCTTCTTGAGTCATAAACAGCTCCATTTTTCAAGGTCGTAAAACAAAAAGAGGCATTAAATAAGACCTTGAGCTCATATTACAAATATCCAAAGGGGCTTAGGAGGTCAAGGATATTTGCACTGCCCTTTGGGCGGTTTTGTGTAGAAGCGTTTTGTGCAACAGCGGGAATTGAATGTTTTAGGCTTGGAAAAAAAACCTGCCATAAAAACAGCAGGTTATGTTTTGAAAGTGGAGATGATGGGATTCGAACCCACGACCTCAGCGTTGCGAACGCTGCGCTCTCCCAACTGAGCTACATCCCCATATGACCAAACGAAGCGAAGCTAAATTCATACTCATGAATGGTATTCGTAATGAAAGGATAATCCCACCTTATTTTGAATGCAGACTTCATATCAAACTGACAATCAAGGGTCAAATAATATTCGATTCAGATTTTGACATTTTCATTCAAATATTACTATAAGATCTGCAGCGGTTGGTTTCAAAACCTTAGATCCGATGCGAGGATTTGCGGAATCGATGCGACCGGACCGGGATACACGGTCTTGCCCTGCATGGGATGGAATAGCTGAGGTTTTGTTCCCATTTTTAAATGCAGGAGACAAAATATGCGCTATCGAGTAATTTTAAGTGATGCTTTTAAAGGCTTTACCCTGGATCAAGACAAGATTTTCCCGCCCGAAGAAACGGTAAATCGTTTCAAAGAAAGGCTTAAAAAAGTAAATTTGGATATTCTCAAGCGCACCGTAAGGATCGACAACGGGCGACTGGATATTCCGGTCTATTTCAGCCTTTGCGGAAAGGATGCCCTTAACACCATCGGCACCAAAAAGCAGATGGGAAAAGGCGGCACGCCGCAACAGGCAGAGGCCAGTGCATGCATGGAGTTGGCCGAAAGATTCAGCTTCTTCAGCTTCGCGAAAAATCCAGATAATTTTTTTGTCGACACCTATTCAGCAGTGAAAGACAAAGCGCTTTCCTTTGATATGATCGCCAAATCGGTACATGACGATTCCGCAGATTTGCCGGTCAGCCGAAAAATATTTGAAGCGCTGCCCTTAAAATGGACCTGGGGCTACAATCTCTCCCGTGAAGAGGAGATCCTGATTCCGTTTGACTGGTTTTTCTCCATCAATGAGTTCAATGGCCCTTCGGCCGGCAACTGTATTGAAGAGGCGCTGAGCCAGGGTATATGCGAGGTTATCGAAAGACACACATCTTCGGTCATCAGCCATAATCGGCTCAAGGTGCCGGCCATTCGGCCGGAATCGGCCACCGACCCTCTGGTGGTGGAGATGATCCAAAAATACCGTAATGCCGGTGTAAAACTCTATCTATCGGATTTCTCCCTGGATACGGGCATCCCTTCTGTGGGCATTTTGGCCTATGATCCCGCCACTTTTCCGGAATTAAGTGAAATTGTCTGGACGGCGGGAACCACCCCCGATCCCCAAAAAGCACTGAGCCGCGCGCTCTCCGAGGTTGCCCAGCTGGCTGGAGATTTTGATACCGGTGCCAACTATGTTGCCAGCGGCCTGCCTAAATATTCCAGCCTCGAAGAAGCCGAGTATGTTATGAATCCCGGAAAGCGGCTGAATATATCCGACCTGCCGGATCTCTCAAATGAGAACATCAAAGTAGAGGTGCAAAATCTCATATCGGCTCTGGCGGATCGAAAAATGGATGTATTGGTGATCGACACCATGCATGCCAAGCTCGAAATTCCAGCATTTTATACCATCATACCCGGTGCTCACTTCAGGGAACGTGCACTGGGAACAAGCGTGGGGATGTTCTCAGCCAAGCATATTACAGAGAACAGACCACCCCGCAAGGCTATTGAAGAGCTGAAAAAGATCGACAGAATACTTCCCGGCAAATACTATATCCAGTTCTATTTGGGCGCCTGCCACCTAAGCCTGGAGGAACCCGAAACGTCACTTGACTATTTTAAGACAGCCCTTTTGTGTGACCCCAACAAACAGGATATACCCAGTATCTATTCCTATATGGGCGTCGCCCTGAAAGAGATGGGACAATACCGTGAGGCGTTGAAAATACTCAAAGAAGGTGAAAAGCTGGATAAGGAGAGAACAGATATTTATAACCTGATGGGATTTTGTCATTTCAAGCTGAAAGAACATGATGCGGCAATCGCTAATTTTAAAAAAGTTATTGCACTTGACCCAAACTCCGCCATCGATTATGCCAATATAGCGTCAAACTACCGGGATATGGGAAACACACAAAAAGCCGTTCGATATTATGAGATGGCCTTAACCCTCGATGGATCGATAGAATTTGCAAAAAAAAATTTGGAAGCCTTGAAAAATAATGCGTAATAAAATCGGGTATTCATTGCAAACTATTGAGGGGTGTTGATGTAGGCGATGCCCGCCCGGGGTCGGTCAACGATGATCAAAAGGATGCGCCCATTGCGCCGCAGGCGTTGGTAAAAAGACCCATTTCAAATTATGATCAACACAGGAGGAAGAATCCATGGCTTTCAGTCCGGCTCAAAGAGAGCAGCTGTCTAAGCTGTCCAAGGAACAATTACTCGAATTTATCGATATGCTCCAAAAAAACTGGTGGAATCTTCAGAACAACTACATCCTATACATCAACAATGAATATGGAGATGAAGACGCCGTTAGGGCGGATGCACATTGTTTCCCCGCCAATGCAAAGGTGCAGATGTATCGCTTGAGGAAGTTGTTCGGACTGAAAGATGACCTTCAGTCCCTTATGGATGCCATGGTGTTGTCCACTATATGGGCCAATGGTGATTATGACATCTGGAAAGTCGATGAAGAAAAATTCAGGATCAAAGTGACCAACTGTTATCAGCAGGTAAGGCGGATAGAAGAAAATATGGGGGAAATTGCCTGCAAACCGGCCGGTATAGCCATATGCGAGGCTGCCGCCCGGGTCATAAATCCCGGAGCGAAAGTTACATGCCGGGTATGTCCGCCCGATGACCATGCCAAAGATGTCTGGTGCGATTGGGAATTCGAAATACCCAAAAGTTAGATCTTGAAGTCAAAACAGCATAAGCGATGACAAGAAGCGCTGAAAGCAATGCATAACGCGGCCATGGCGTAATGGTGCATTGGAAATAAAGATACTGCAATCTGATAAGGGACAGGCATGTCAAAACTATTTGAGCCCAATAAAATTAACGGGATGCCGCTTTCCAACAGATTCGTCCGTTCGGCAACCTGGGAAGGGATGGCGTCGGCAGAAGGCGCCTGTACACCCGAGCTTACCGCTGCATATACCGAGCTTGCAAAAGGCGGCGTCGGTCTGATTATCACCGGCCATACGTACGTCCGGCCCGATGGTAAAGGAACACCCCGTCAATTAGGCCTATATAACGATAATTTGATTGAACCTCTACACAAGATGACCCGGGCCATCCATGACTTCGACAGCCGCATCGCCGTTGAGCTTTCCCACGCCGGAATTTTAGCCGACGAGAAGCTGACAGGCCAGGCACCGCTTTTCCTCTCCCGGGTCGATGGCTTCGGCCAATCCGGCGGCCGGCAAATGACCGCTGACGATATTCAAGAGATAATTGCAGCTTTTGCTCAAGCCGCGCGACGGGCCAAGGACTCCGGATTCGATGCCGTGCAGATACATGCAGCTCACGGATTTTTGATGAACCAGTTTCTTTCACCCGCTTTTAATAAACGCGATGATGGCTATGGCGGTGCAATTGAAAACCGAGCCAGAGCAATTATGGAAACGCTCAGGGAAATCCGTACCGCTGTGGGAAGTCAATTCCCTGTTCTGATCAAACTCAATTCCCAGGATTTTGTTGACGAGGGGCTCTCTCTGGAGGACTCGCTGCGGGCTGCACTGATGCTCCAGGAAGAAGGTATCGATGCCATCGAGCTGAGCGGGGGCACCGTCGTCACCGGAGATCATTGCCGGAAAGACATTGATACAGAGGATAAGGAGGCCTATTTTCAGACGGCCGCTAAAGCTTTCAAGGAGAAGCTGCAAGTGCCGCTGATTCTGGTCGGCGGTATCCGCTCCTTTCAGCTTTGCGAAAGATTGGTCGATGAAGGATATTGCGATTATGTTGCCATGAGCAGGCCCTTTATACGGGAACCCGGTCTGGTCAATCGATGGGCAGCGGGTGATCTGCAAAAGTCTTTTTGCCTTTCCGACAACCGCTGCCGTGAACCGCTTGCCGCAGGAAAAGGAATTTATTGTGTTATCGACAAAAAGGAAAAATCGAAGGGATAAAAGGCCCTGGATATGAGCGGGAACAATCTCAGAGAGTGTTTATTCGATATTTTTTCTTAATCGTTCAATTTTTCCTTTTATCCCCTGCGCGCTTTGCTCCATTTTCTGCAAAATCTCGGATGCCTTTTCCTTATCAACTTTCGTGTTGGCGATTTGGCGCGAAATCGTGGAAAGATCCAGGGCATAAATCTGAAACCGATCGAGCAAGATTTCAGCGAGCTTTTGGGTGGTCGCCTCCACAAGTTTGTGAAAATAGCCGAATTTCAGATTTTCACGGAAATCCCTGAGATGGGCTGCAACAGATTTGAGGGTTTCCCGTTTCATCTGCTGAGCACTGCCGTTTAGGGCCTTGCGGACGACTTCGGATCTTTCCTTTACCGGCCTTTTAATCAGCTTGTTAAAATTCCGCTGTAAATTATAAAATCCGAAACGCACAACCCCCGCTGTTTTAACTCCGGCAGAATAGCGCATCGAGGCGACAATGGCCGGCGGCTTCAAGCCGGATTGCCGGAATAAAGCTTCCATATCCGGTGTTTCAACTCTGGGTGTATCTTCAAAGTTCGCCGTAATCCCCAATTTGTCGATTAAACGACCATATTCCGCGTAAGCATCATGGAGCATTGCAGCATAGGGTTGGATAACCGTCTCAATCTGCTCGGCGATCTCCTTCTCCTTCATTTTGATAAATCGGATAACTTCCGGATTTATGGTTTCGGCGATAAAAACGTCCAAAGATTGCTTGAAATTTTGATAGGCAAGATAAATGGTGCCGGTAAAAGCGCTCAAATCAATCTTTTTTCCTGAGAACTGGGGCAGTTCTTTGTATTCTTTAATAAATTTAAATATTTCAGTGATCATGGCACCGGAATGCACATCAAAAAATCGATTCACATCCTGGCTTAATTTATGGTTGAGCTTGGCCACCGACCCGGCAAGGGTTGTATTTAACGCCGACTTCAGCTGCCCCAGACGCTCTTGGTGGTGTTGGAGCTTCTGAATGACGTCCTGGGCGCTTTTCGCGTCGCGGTTGAGAACATCCTGATTGAGGCCTATCCAATTTTCCGTACCCGCGATCATGACATCCAGACGCTCGAGGTGGTTTTTTAATAATAATGAATTGCGCTTGCGAGTCAGATTTTCGCGAAAGGCGGATTCGAAACGACCCTTCTCCTGGCTGGAAAAATCAACCAGATCCTTTTCAGTTTCCCACTGTTTGAGTCGCGCATCATTTTTGGTCGATAAATGATGTTTCTGAACACTGAAAAGGTTAAACAGGGCAGAAAAAGCATAAAGCTGGGGCTCCGGCTTTATCATCGCGAGCTCTTCCCGTATCTTCCGTATCAGTGCTTTTAATTCCTCGAGGTCCTCGTGTTCGCTGAAATCACAGTTGACGACAAACAAGATGTTATCGATAATACCCATTTTCTTGATCATCGATAAAAACCTGATATCGGCCCCTCGCAGCCCCGTTCTGCTGCTTATCACGTAGATAATAAGATGGGTTAACAACAGGTAATCCTGAATCATGGCCAGGTGCAGTGGATTTGATGAATCACTGCCCTGGCAGTCGGCAAGCTCGAGGTTGGCTTCCAGGCCCGGTGAGTCAACCTCGATCTGAACGTCTTTTAAATATACGGCCAGTGATTCATTGCCGACAAAAGCCTTATGTTCGGCAAAATGAATTCCTTCATATTGCCGAACTGCGGCACCCTCGTCAAGAATCTCACTGACCGCAGGGTAACCCTTTAGATATGATGACAAGAGCACATTGTTGATGCTGCGCGTATCCCTATTTATTAACTGCTCTGTTTTCAATGACTTAAGCGCATTTTTGAGCTCTGCGCGGGCGGATTCCGCCCTGATATCGAAGCCGCCGTCATCAAAGCGGCGGTCGGAGGCAGGAAACAGCACCAGCGCCTGCTCCATATCCGCGTTGACCTCATCCCATGACTTAAAATAGATTTGGGCTTTGAGTCGCGAACCAGCGCGGATCCGGGTGACAATCGAGGTCACAACTCCGGCACCTCTTTTTAAATAATCGCCCCTTAAAATAGAATTTAAAAACGTGCTTTTACCTGATTTGATTGGTCCAACAACCGCCACCCGGATGACCTCCTCCAGTAGTTGACCGTGAAGGCCGGCACAGGTCTTTTCCCAACCTTCAAACTGGTGATCGGAGATACCGGGAATTGAATTTGCTGTTGAAAATAGCCCCAGTGTGTCCTCATTGATACCTAACAGCTCATCTCTATAATTTTTGAAATTATCCATAATGCCTTGTAAAAGTTAAGGTTTTATGTTATACAACACTTAATGTCGTCAGCGAATAGCGGACCTGAGGGCCAAGCGTGTCATCTTCTCAGATTCGATTTCAAGATGCAAAAAAATCATCTTGCTGATCTGCCCAATGGAAATGATAACGATTTTATTCGCAGGGGAATCACATTAAGAAGGGAACAAGTGATACATGTCTGAGAAACATCCTGAGTGCCCATTATATAATCCTTTAAATTGCAAGGAATATTACAACCCTAAACTCTGTGCATTTGTGAGAAAAGACAAGGATTGTCTCAAGAAAAAGAAGCCAAAGGCAAAAACCAAAGCCAAAGCGAAAGGTTAGATAAAATAATCTAAATCATCAGGCGTTTCCTGCTGTATTGGACAACAGCACCGGGTCAATACCCATCTTCTTTACTGCTTCCTCCCAACGCGCTTCAATCGGCATTTCAAAAATATTTTCTTCAAATATCGGAAATGTCAGCCAGGCATTTTCTCTGAGCTCGAATTCCAGCTGCCCTGGGCCCCAGCCGGCGCACCCCAGAGCAATGACAAACGACTGCGGTCCTTTACCGATGGCAATAGCTTCCAGTATGTCTCTGGTGTTGCTCATGGCAAGCGTGGGCGTAACCATTAGACTGGCCCCCCAGTCAAACGGCGAACCATGCAATATGAAGATTTCACCAATGTGAACGGGACCGCCAAGATGAATGGGTATTGATTCTGCCTCAGCAGAATATTCAATATCCAACTCTTCAAAAATCACCTTGCCCGATAGCTCAGAATGGACTCGGTTTATAATCAGGCCCATCGCCCCTTCCGAGTTATGCTCACAAATGCAGGTCACTGTCTGGCGGAAATTTGGATCAACCAGCGCGGGCATGGCTAAAAGAAACTGGCCGCGCAGCGATCCTGCATATTTGTCTTCCATCAATCTTCCTCCGGCAAATGCTTTTGCGAAAAAACCGGTAAATGTATTTTGAAACTTCCCCTGACACGATGCCCAAGACTACTTTCATCCGTCGCTCTTGTCAAGCAACAGAGGGAAAAATGATATCCTGATCGCGGCACAAACGGTCGATAGGCAATTTTGAGGTACATCCTCATGATCGGCGACTGGAAGGCGATGAGAAAGGTTTGATTTTAATCCCCATAATTCATTCTGGGGTAAACAGGTTCTGTTTGTTCGGCAAAAACGATATATTTGAGGGGCCGGGGTGCTTTCAACAACGACCTTACCGCGATGGACGCCTGCTCATCAGCATCTCTGGCAGCCCGCCCGGGGGCTTCGGGCAAATTAAAAACACCCCGACTCCTCATATATATAAAAATTGCCTGGGGCAGACTCAAGAAGGTTGCGGGCTAACTGGCAACCACCGTTAGTGTTTTTTCTCTTTCCCGGCTGAAAAGTTCGAAGACTTTCATGCCTCCGAATTCCCCGCCATTGTCAACGGAAACCTTAACTTCGCCTACCTGCAGCGGCGATCTTGCCGCTTGCAAAGTATTCTCACTGATTAAAATCCCATTGGGAAATGATTTTGTCAGGTTTTGAAGTCTGAAAACCGTGTTGACAGGATCTCCAATGACGGTATAGTCCATCTTTTTTTCAAAACCGATATTCCCGACGACCATCTCTCCAGTATGCACACTGATGCCCATCTCTACCGTGGCGCTGTATTTCTTTTTCAGATATTTGTTTACAGCCGAAAGGGATTTTTTCATCTCAAGTGCGGCCGTGACGGCATTATCGGCATCCATCGTGCTGGATACAGGTGCCCCGAAAAGGGCCAGGAAGCCATCACCCAGATATTTATCGACGATGCCGTTGTGCTTGAAAACGATTCCTCCCATTACCGAGAAAAAGCTGTTTAACAGAGAAACAGTCTTCTGAGAACCAATCTGCTTAGCCAGTTGGGAGAATCCCCGGATATCGATATTCAGCAAGGTCAGCGTTTTAAGTTCTTCGATGACCGGTTTCCCGTTTTCTGAATCATGCAGAATTTTATCCAGAACTTCTTTGGGAACAAATTTTTGGAACATATGCCGGATATCGCGCTCATGCTCGGCCATGGAAACCGTTTCTTTATAAAGGCGGGCATTTTCCAGGGCAATACATACGGAAGTGGCAATGGACTGCAGCAGGTCCCTGTCATCAGGATCAAAATCCCCGTTAATTTTATTGAGAACTTCAATAACGCCGATGACTTTCCCCTGGGATATCATTGGCACGCAGAGTGCAGATCGGGTCCTGAAGCCGGAGGCTTCGTCGATGATTGGGAGAAAGTGGGGAGATTGCTCGGTGTCATTGACCGTAATTGCCTCGCCGCGGGCAGCGACATAGCCGGCGATGCCTTGTCCCAGCCTCAACCTGAATTTCTTCATCGATTTTATTTTAATGTTAAAGGCCACGGCAATTTCGAGTTCATCTTGCTCGAGAAACAGCAGGGAGCCGGCTTCGACATTAATCACTTCACGAATCATATCCATGGTGTATTTCAGAACCTTGCTGATATCAAACGTGGAAGAAGCAAGCGCGCTGCCGATCTGTCGGATGGTATCCAACTCCTGGTTGCGTTTAACCACAGCAGCAGAAAGTCTGTTCCTTTCTATGGCAAGGGAAAGCCCGTTGGCAATCCAATTGATCAGGTCCCGGATATCATAAAAAAGCCCGGTTTCTTTGGCAGCCAGCACAAGAACTCCGGTGACTATCCCGTCGGTCTTCAGGGGAGCCAGCAGGCACGATTTGCAGCCATGATCACTGAAAAGTTTTTGGTCGACCAGATTATCCAAACTGGCCAAATCATCAACAGTCAGCGTTGTTTCCTGCCTGAAGACTTTGTCGATAATGGAGTTTTTATAGGGGTAGCAGGCTCCTTTTGCAATGTGAGAAGGACCGCGTATCAGCATATCGAAGATTTTTAAATAGCCCGGTTTACAGTCCTCCTGGGTCATGACAATGGCGGAATCGAAAGGCACGACGCTTCTGATTTCATTGAGCACGGCGTGAAGAAGTTCACTGTCTCTGTAACTGGAGTTTAAAATCTTGAATATTTTCTCGATTGATTTCAGATAGAGCGCACCCTTTTCGTTTTCTCTGATCAGTCGAAGGTTTTCGTATGTAAATGCCGCATTGCTCAACAACGGGGTGAGAACTTCGACATCATCGTGACTAAATATCCTGTCGCTATACTTGGAGGAAATGGTTAGGACGCCGAATATATCCTTGCTGGTTTTAATCGGCATACAGACGAATGATTTTGTGCCGTAATGGGAGAGGTTTGCCCGCCCAAAGCGATTGTCATTTTCAATATCCTCGACCACCAACGGTGATTTATTAATCACTGCATATTTGGCGATACTGGTATCGAAATCTATCCGGTCGCCGGATTTTACGAATTTTCCGAGGCCGACGGTGGCTTTTACAACAAAGGATTTGGGCTCCGCTTTGTCAAGGGTCAGAATTGAGCCCAGATCCGAGTTGGTCAGCGCCAGGGACCGTTCCAAAGTGACGTGCAGGATCTCTTCGGGGTCAAAGGTAACATAGCAAAGTTCTGATAGATCTTTGAGAATGGAGATCTCGGAGTTCTTTTTTTCGAGTTGCTTGAAGGTTTGGCTAAATTGCCTTTCAATGGCGGCAAAGGATTGAACAATATTATGAAGTTCATCCGTGCTGGCATTTTGCGGAACTCCCGAAATTTCCGCGAGATAATTGGCTGACATCTGTTCGGAAATCGTGGTAATTTTTTCGAACAGATTCTTGAGCATGCTAAACCCGATAAAGGAGAAAATCAGCACACCGATAAAGAAAAAGGGCACATAATCATCCTTTAACATGTCATATTTGATGCTAAAGAAAATGAAGCCCAATACCGGAAATGAAAAAAAGAGACCAAAAATCAAATTAAGCTTGTAATACAGGTTTCTTTTCTTTAACAAACCGGTCCCCAGCCATTTATCCAGTTTCATTTAATTTTCCTTCTCATCCAGGCACTTTTAAGCAAAAATTCCGTAGTAATGCCTTTAACTTATTTATATTACAAAAATAAATTTTCTTCAAGGTAATAAACAATCAGATCGCTTTCAGCCGGTATCGTCATCGAGAGCGTCTGCGGGCGTCTTACCCTTGACTTTCAGCGACTCCTTGCATATAGGGACAGATCGATCGTTATCGAACTTCCGAAGATGGATGCAACATCGGATTGTCGCAAAGAATTTTATACATGAATCCAGATCACATATCAAATATTGCCCGCGAACTCGGCCTTAAAGAATCTCAAATCCGGGCCGTAGCTGAGCTGCTTGAGCAGGATTCGACCATACCGTTTATTTCACGGTACCGCAAAGAAGCAACCGGCAATCTGGATGAATTGGCCATAACATCCATTCGTGATCGATTAAAACAGCTCGAAGCGCTCGATCATCGAAAGCAGTCCATCTTAAAATCGCTGAGAGATCAAGGCTACCTTACCGATGAACTCAGGCAACAGGTGCTGGCTGCCGAAATCCTTGCAAAATTAGAGGATATTTACCTGCCCTATCGGCCAAAACGCCGCACGCGCGCCGCAATAGCAAAAGAAAAGGGCCTCGAGTCCCTCGCCAAACTTATTTTGGATCAAGACGGAATCGATCTTTATGCCAGGGCTGCCGAATATATCAACCGCGAAAATAGTGTCAATTCTGCTGAGGAGGCGCTTGCCGGGGCCAGGGATATTATTGCCGAAATGATCAATGAAGATCAAGAAGCAAGGGAAAAAATACGTCACTATTTTTTTGCCAAGGCAATCATTCACAGCCGCGTGGCGAACGGCAAGGAGACAGAAGGTCAAAAATACAGAGACTATTTTGACTGGCAGCAGCCGGCTGCCGCAGCCCCCTCCCATCGAATTCTGGCTATTCGAAGAGGCGAAAAAGAAAATATTTTGAACCTTTCGATACAGCCGCCTGAAGAACAAGCCATCGCAATTATTGAAAATATATTTATTACCGGTGATCCAGAAGGTGCCCGCCAGGTTAAACTTGCGATTCATGATTGTTACAAAAGGCTGATGTCTCGCTCAATGGAAACCGAAATCCGTCTGGCCACCAAAGCAAGGGCCGATAGAGAGGCCATCAAAATATTTTCTGACAACCTCCGACAGCTGCTACTTGCGCCGCCCATGGGTGCCAAGCGGGTGATGGGGATTGACCCGGGATTTCGCACCGGATGCAAAGTTGTGTGCTTAAACCGCCGGGGCAATCTTATGCAACACGATACGGTTTATCCCCTGACATCCGATAAAAAAGCCCGGGAAGCATCGGACAAGATATTGAAATTATGTAAAAATCATGCGATAGAAGCCATCGCGGTTGGAAACGGAACCGCCGGACGGGAAACCGAGGCCTTCATCAAAAGCCTGCCTCTGCCGGCCGCCACACTGGTTGTTATGGTCAATGAGAGCGGTGCATCCATATATTCCGCATCCCAAGCAGCCCGTGAAGAGTTTCCTGACCTGGATCTAACCGTGCGCGGGGCAATTTCTATCGGCAGGCGATTGATGGATCCTTTATCGGAGCTGGTCAAAATAGATCCTAAATCCATCGGGGTGGGTCAATACCAGCACGATGTGGATCAGTCCGCGCTAAAACAATCGCTGGATGATGTGGTCATGAGCTGCGTCAACACGGTCGGAGTGGATTTAAACCAGGCCAGCACACAGCTTTTAACCTATGTTTCCGGGTTAGGCCCGAAACTGGCAAAAAACATCGTTGCATACCGCAATGAAAAGGGTTTTTTTACAGACCGAAAGCAGCTGCTTGCAATACCCAAACTGGGTTCCAAGGCTTATGAACAGAGTGCCGGATTTTTAAGAATATATGCCGGCAAAACCCCCCTGGATGCCAGCGCTGTTCATCCGGAGAGCTATCATGTCGTCGACGCCATGGCCAAAAAGCTGGGATGCACCGTCGCTGCACTGCTAAACGATTCGGGTGTTCGCGGACAAATAGATATTTCCGAATATGTGACCGACCAGATCGGAATTCCAACGCTTAAAGATATTATGGCTGAACTGGCCCAACCGGGCCGAGATCCCAGGGAAAAGTTTACCTCCTTTTCCTTTGCAAATGATATTGAGAAAATATCCGATTTGGCTCCGGGAATGAAATTGCCCGGTATTGTCACCAACGTGACGGCTTTCGGTGCATTCGTGGACATCGGCGTACACCAGGATGGTCTGGTGCATATCAGCGAGTTGGCAGACCGCTTTGTTAAAAACCCCCTGGATATCGTTCGGGTGCATCAGGAAATCACGGTTAGGGTCCTTGATGTAGATCTGGACCGAAACCGAATTTCCCTTTCCATGAAAACCGTTTCCGGCTGCGCCAAGCAACCACCCAAACCCAAGGTGCCGAAAATTACGAATCCTCAAAAAAAAACTGCGGGCAGGAAAAACAATATGCCTTTTCACAATCCATTTAAAAAACTTCTGGATCAATCATAACAACAATAAAGAGGACTCCCTGTGCGTGCAGTGGTTCAACGCGTAAAAGAAAGCTCGGTTAAAACCGAAAACGGCACTGTTGCTGAGATCGGTCGGGGGCTGCTGGTTTTATTGGCGGTCGCCCGCGGGGATACCGAAAAAGATTGCGATTTTTTGGCCGGTAAAATCGCAAATTTGAGAATATTCGAGGATGAAAACGGCAAAATGAACCGCTCCCTGTTGGAAATTGGCGGAGAGATGCTGGTGGTGTCCCAATTTACACTGATGGGGGATTGCCGCAAAGGCAGGCGCCCTTCTTTTGTGAATGCGGCCGAGCCGCAAAAGGCCAGCCGGCTTTATGAATATTTTATAAAAAAGTGCCAAAATGAAGGCGTCTGCGTTAAAACCGGCCAATTTCGTACGATGATGGAAGTCGCACTGATCAATGAGGGGCCGGTGACGCTGATAATTGACAGCGAGCAATAAAAAAAGCACTTCCAATCGCGCTTTGCAAGATATGAATGCAACCGGAATTTTGTAGTGATTGTAAAAAAACGTTTCGATTGGGGGGCGTTTTTTTTGCTACAATCACTTATGCCGCAATCCATTTATCGGAACAACAATATGACAAACGGTATAAAAACTCGTTTGGGAATAAAATTATGTCTTTTGGTTTTTCTCGTGGTCCTGTCGCGTCCCGGACTTGCCGCAGAATTTCGGGCTGCTGATCTCAATGAAATCAGCTCGCTGATTGGAGACAATGATTCCGTGCTGTTTTCAGACCCGCGCGGAGAGATCTTGTTTGCTAAAAATGAGCGCAAGCTATTGATTCCGGCATCGATCTTGAAAATATTTACTTCCCTTGTCAGTCTGCATTACCTGGGCAAGGATTACCGGTTTTCCACAGAATTTTACATCGATTCCGATTCCAATCTGAAAGTAAAAGGGTACGGTGACCCTTTGCTCGTCTCAGAAGTCGTGAAAGAGATATCGCAGACTCTCGCCCAGCGGCTGCAAAATTTCAAAGCTGTTCATGACCTGGTAATGGACGATTCATATTTCAAACAGCCTTTGACCATTCCGGGGGTTTCTTCATCTGCTCAGCCTTACGACGCCCCCAACGGCGCACTTTGTGTCAATTTCAACACCGTTTCTTTCAAACGCACGACATCCGGGTATGTCAGTGCCGAACCTCAAACTCCTCTTCTGCCCTATGCCCTCAAAAAAATCGGAACCTCTGAATTGAACCGGGGTCGTATCGTGTTCTCACATAAAGGTGATGAGATCACGATCTATGCCGGAAAGATGTTCCAGTATTTTCTCAGGGAAAACGGCATAAGATTCAACGGCAGAGTCAGGATTGGCAGGGTCAGCCGGAGAACAGACAGTCTGATTTACCGTCACACCTCTCGGTTTTCAGTTGAACAAATCGTTGCCAAGCTGCTTGAATTTTCCAATAATTTTACCACCAACCAGCTCCTGATCAGTTGCGGGATCCGCGCCTTTGGACCTCCGGGAACGCTCAACAAGGGAGTTTCCGCGGCATTGAAATACGCCGGCGAGAACATGCAAATGGAAGGTATGGAAATTTTTGAAGGTTCCGGAATTTACAGAAAAAACAGGATTTCAGCGATACAGATGGACCGGATTCTGAGCGCCTTTTTGCACAGCCGTCACCTGATGCGCCGCGAGGGTCGAGAATACTACAAAACCGGTACGCTGCATGGCGTCAGCACCCGCGCCGGATTCATTGAAAGCCAAAATGGCGAACCTCACCGCTATGTGGTGATGATGAATACACCGGGAAAAACAACGCGTTCTGTAATGCGAAGAATATTGCAAGGCCTGGAATAAGATGCAAAGGCACAGGGGGCTGGGGGGTATATCTCTGCAGGCTTTTGCTTCCTGAATCAAGCCAGAAGGTATCTCAAAATTTTCTTTTGAGATGCCTTCTGGTAATCGGCCTTTAATACGTGGAATAGATGACTTGCTCCAATTCGTTTAAATCGATATGATTCGAAGCGAAGGTCTCATTTTGTCCAAGCAGGTAAAGATCGTATAAGCTTTCAGACAATCGCCGGTTGAAAAAATCCAACTCTCCCAGTGTTGAGGGGGCCAGGGCGATCAAAGATTGCCGGGCTAAGGTGTCCGAATATTCCAATAATTTTTTCCCAAAAACGATATAGAAATTATAATTGTAGTCGATGGAAACAGGCCCTTCAGTGGTATCTTCAAAAAGGCCGTTGAGTTTCAAAATGGGTTTTGTAAACTCTTCACCCAGCCTATCCAGAACCTCTGCAGCTTCTTGCTGATAAATCCCCGCACTCATAGCGCTCATGGCCTGTTGCAGGGCGTCTACCATACCGGATTCCCTGGCAAAAGGGCTAAGCTTTAATTTCAAATCATAAAACCGATACTGCGGCTCGGCGCCCCACTCTTTTGTATATTGAATTTCATCATGGAACATTCGAACGTCCCGTATCAGTCTGCGATGCAGCCTCAAGGCAGCTTCCAATTCCTGAAAGTATTTGATATTTTCTTCATTTTCCAGATTCAAACCGCCGCTGTCGATCACCTGGGGTTCTGCGGTGCTCTCCAGGATTTTTTCGTATTGTTCCCGGTGATACTGATCCCATCGCTGCTTCTCTCTTAACATTTTGCGATAAATCAGACGTATGCCCGGGGGCTCTTGGCTCAATGTGCCGGGAAGATCAAACGACAAAATGGATTCAATCTGGCTGCAATCGCAATCCAGCCCATTTAGACTTAAAATTTTATTCTCGTATTCATCTAAATACGCTTCAAATGCCAAATTCAGCTTCTTAAGGCTCTTGATTTCTCTTTTTAGCCGGTTGTTTTCCTTTTTTAAGGTTGAATTTTGCACCAGTAATTCCGGGGTTTTCTTTAAGCTAAAAAGCGAGATGCCAACCAAGGCGACCACACCGGCGCTTATGACCCAAAATTTGAAAGATGCTGACATGTTGATATTTCCACAATTAAGATATCTATGAAATAAAAAACCCCCAATTTCTTTGGGCAAGAATCGGGGGTTTTAGACACTTTTACATGGCAACCTCTTTATTTAAGGTTGATGTATATAGACGAACACTCTACCTTTAACATAATCTTCATGGCCGTGTCAACCAACATATGAATATCAATTGCAAAAATTTAACCGAATATGCCCTGAACATTCACCCTTTTCAGGCATTATGCATTTATCAATCTGCGGCGTTGTGCTGTAGCTTATTCCCAGGGCATCAAGCCAGCATTCAATTCTGTAAATGACACCGCACCGGTAGCCATCGACAATACCTATTTGTTGCATGCCCTTGAAGGCAAAGCATTCCCCACTTTCCCACTTCCAGTGCATAAGATCATTCGAAGATGTTTGGAAATGAAATTTCTCAAAAACCGAATCGGGCAGAATTATCTCAAGGGCAGCCGTCATGAAATCCTCAAGCGCTTCTAACGTCTCAATCTTCTCCGGGCCAATACCAAGGACATGCTTTACCCGATTGATTTCAATAGGAGCAAGAGAGCGAATAGCTGCTCTGTTGAGAGAATTTGCTTTTTCGATACCGAGTTGATGGTATGTGTGATAAAACCACATGCCGTCATGGGTAAGCCACCCTTTGCCCAGTAAATTTCTTAGCTGGCCCTTTTCGATTTTATTTAATGCGCTCATGCCGCCGCTTGCCAGTAAAGCTTGAAGTTATATGGTTTGTAAAAAAAACGTTCCGACCGGAAGACGATTTTTTTCTGAGAGCACTTATGCCTCCATCCTTATATTTAAATATTATAATGACTAAGGCTATAGTTTCTCGCGAAGCTCTCTTTTTAAAATTTTACCCGTTGGTGTGCGCGGAATTTCATCAAGGAAGAAAATCGTAGCCGGAATCTTGTAATTCGCCATCTTATCAGCGCAAAATGTTTTTATGTCATCTTCGGAAACCTGCATGTTCTTTTGCGGCACGATAAAAGCGGCTACGGTTTCGCCGAGTTCTTTGTCGTTTTTGCCAACTACGGCGGCATCCTTAATGCCAGGCATGGTGGTCAGAACTTCCTCTATTTCCGCAGGGTAGATATTGACACCACCACGAATGATCATGTCTTTGACACGATCCACGATATAGATATAGCCTTCATCATCACGAATGGCGACATCGCCGGCGGTCAGATATTTACCCGTAGAAGATTCTTGGGTGGCACTTTCATTTTTATAATAGCCGTCCATCATAATCGCATTATATGCATAGAGCACCCCCCGCTGACCGTCCGGCACTTCATTGCCGAATTCATCGAGAATTTTCAGATCATTGTCGGCAAATGCTTTACCGACGCTGGAAGGGCGCGTGCGCATTTCTTCGGGAGTGATGAACGTATTCACGCCGGTTTCAGTGGCACCGTAGTATTCATACAGGCAGGGGCCATATTTATCGAGAAACCCCAATTTGTATTCCGGAAAAAGCGGCGCAGCGCCGCAAACAACCGAACGCATGCTGGAAAGATCCAACTTATCGATGAATTCCTGCGGAACATCGAGCAACCGGGTCACCATGGTCGGGACAAGGTGGGTTGAGGTCACTTTGTGCCTGTCAACCAGTTCCAAAAACTGCTCCGGGTCGAAGCGGGGCTGATAAACCAGTGTGCCGCCCAGCAAAAAAGTTACGGCGGAAAAATATGAAGGTGCCGAATGATAAAGCGGACAGCAGACAATGTGCACTTCGTTGGGATCCATTTTCAAAAAACTGATGGTGGTAAACAGATAATCCATTACCCCCGGTCTATCCACAAAGTCGGTGCTCCTGGCGGCACCCTTGGGTCTGCCGGTGGTGCCGGATGTATAGATCATTTCGTTGCCCGCCTTTTCAGCCGGCGGCAACCCATCGAGATCCAGGTCCGGCGGGTTTTCAAATAAGCTTTCAAAGTCCACGGCACCGTCGACCTGCGACCCGCCGAAAGCAATAAAACCATCAGGGAGCACTTTTTTATAGTTCTGCTTGAACGGAATGATGCGGTCGGCAAACTCGTGCCAAAAAATAAGCAATTTGGAATCCGAATTATCAACGATGAATTCGATTTCCGGGGGTTGCATGCGGTATCCGACCTTCACCAGCCCCACCTCCAGATAAACCAGGGCGGTGCTGACTTCTATGTATTCCGGAAAGTTGTAGCTCATGACCGCGACCTGCTGGCCCGGCCGGATGCCGAGACTGTATAAGCTTTTTGCCAGCGCGCGGGCTCTTGCACGCAGTTGACCATAGGTAAGCGAGCGTTCTAGACCGATGACCGCCGTTTTATCCGGCATGTTGCCGGCATGGATTTCGAGAAAATTTGTCGGTTTGGTTCTGGGGTTATCCGTGCTCATAGGGCCTCCTGTAAATAGTTGGATGAATATTTAACCGGCAATTTTTTTAAGGAGCCAGGCCATATTTTCGCCCAGGTTTTTCATGATCGTAAGACCTTCTGTATCCGATTCGATCTGACCCTTCTCCAAACCGAAGCCCATGTTCCAGTAGCTGGAACCCGGTATGATCATCTGGCCAATGGTGAAGAAGTGGTTAATGGAATCAAAGGTATGAACTGCACCGGCCCGACGTGCCGCCGTCACCGCGGCGCCGACTTTGCGTCTAAACAGCGCATTGTTAGCGATGGCGACCATGCCGGCCCGGTCAATAAGCGCTTTGAGCTCGGCTGTCAGATCGGCGAAATAAACCGGTGACCCCATGATAATGCCGTCGGCTTCAATCATTTTTTCGATACATGGGTTCAGAATGTCGTTGTCTACCGAACAGCGCTTATCCTGATTCGCAAAACACTTGAAGCAGGCAATACAACCATGAATTTTTTTCCCGCCGACCTGGACCACCTCCGTTTGGATACCCTCGTTTTCGATTTCAGCCAGAACATGATTGATCAACGCGTGGGTGTTTCCATTTTTTCTTGGACTTCCGTTGAATGCAACAACTTTCATATTCGCGCTCTCCTCATCTCATATGAATTTCTGGCATGGTGATTGTCAAAAAACGATAGGAATGGGAAAGCTTTTTTTACAATCACTTATGCCGACATCTGCTTATCGGAAAATTATTACGACATGCGCTATAACCGGCAAAACCGCCCACATATTAAGGTTTGAAGAAAAAACGAAACGCATTATCATGCTCGCAACTTTGTTAACCGCTGATAATATGTGCATAGGCACTATGGTTATGGATGGACTCGAAGTTTTCGGCGCTTACCGAAAACCAGGTAATATTATCATCGGCTTGAAGTTTTTCGGCAACATCCCTTACGATATCTTCAACGAATTTGGGATTTGAAAATGCTTTTTCGGTTATGCGCTTTTCATCGACTCTTTTGAGGACGGAGTAAACGTCGCTGGATGCAGAGGCCTCTACCAATTCGATCATATCTTCTATCCAGATAAATTTTTTAAACCGGGTGCGAAGCCGCACCTCGCCGCGCTGGTTATGCGCTCCGTAATCACTGATTTCCATCGAACAGGGGCATACCGAGGAGATGGGAACCACAACTTCAGAAACGAGATCTACCCTGCCATCCGGATCGCTGGTGCCGCTTATGCTGCAGGAGTAATCCATCAGCCCGGGTGCCGTGCTTACCGGTGCCTTTTTTTCGATAAAATATGGAAAGGTCATTTCGATATGCGCAGAAGCAGCGTTCAAATGTCTTTTCATTTTTTCAAGAATAACTGAAAATTTTTTTAAAGAAACTTCTGGTTGAAGCAGATGAAGCATCTCAACAAACCGGCTCATATGCGTTCCCTTGTATTCATGGGGCAAATTTACATACATATTTATGGATGCAACGGTATGCTGCGACCCTTCTCTGCGATCACGCACGGTTATGGGATATCTGAGATTTTTAATCCCGACTTTGTTGATGGGAATATTGCGATAGTCCCGCTGGTTTTGAATATCTTTCATTTTAAGAGGTAATCCGTTTTGACACGGCTCATGGCCCTGAAGATATTGCCTTTAATTTTCCGATTGCTGCGGTACAATTCCTTTAGCATCGATTTTACCTGATGCCGTTTTGAATTTCGGGCCGAGGGGCATGGGTTGATAAACTCTGGAAATTTTTGATTCCTGCAAAAAGATCGGATGAGATCCTCATCTGCAAAAGACAAAGGCCTGATCACAGTGAATCTGCCTTGAAAAAATGGCTGTGAAGGAACCATTGAACTGATCTCACCGGAATACAGGATGTTCAGAAATAATGTTTCAATGATATCATCTTTATTATGCCCGAGCGCCAGTTTTTGGCAGCCAAGTTCATCGGCGATTTCAAACAGACGTTTTCTGCGCAAACGGGAGCAAAGAAAACACGGGTTTTCGTGATTCATGGCACCGTGCCCCCTGAGTCCGTAATCGGTATATTCGACCCTTAAAGGGAAATCGTTTTCTTCGCAGAATTTCCTCAACGACTCACTGAATCCGCCTTCGAACCCTGGATCAAGATGAACTGCAAATATCTGATAATTTATGGGGGCACGCTTCTGCCGCTCGAACAACATCCACAAAAGCGTGAGGCTGTCCATGCCCCCGGATAGCCCCACAATGATGCGATCACCGTCTGAAATCATTTCATAGCTATGTAGAGCTTTACCGACGGCACGATTCAAATTCTTGTATGTCTTGTTTTGTATCAACAAAAAATTGGCACTGAATAATTATTCTTCTCCGGATTCCTTCGCTCCGATTTTACCTGCAGCAACCTCTCTTAAGGCGATGACGATATCTTCATTTTTCGGAGAGCTCACCAAATAATCAGATCCTTCCCGGATCTGTCTGACGCGCTTGGCAACCATATTGACCAATATAAACCGATTGTCAACTTTTTTTAGACAATCTTCTACTGTTATTCGTGCCATAAAATATCCTCCAATTTATTCAATAAAATCGATAAAATAATTATAATATCTCGACAAGCTCGTAGCTTCTTTTTCCGCCGGGCGCCTGGACCGTGAACTCATCTCCAGGCTTTCTGCCCAAAATGGCTTTTCCAATAGGAGAGGAAATGGAAATGCGCCCGTTTTCAATGTCTGATTCGTCCGGACCAACGAGCTGATACTCAACATCTTCTCCGGTTTCAATGTTTTCAAGCATCACCTTACTGCCGAATACCGCTCGATCTTTCGGCAATTTATGAGTTTCAATGATTTCGGCACTGGCAATTTTAAACTCCAATTCGCCAATACGCCCTTCGATAAATCCCTGGCGATCTTTCGCAGCAGCATATTCGGCATTTTCCGAGAGATCACCATGAGCCCGCGCTTCTTCGATGGCCCGTATATTTTGCGGACGTTCAACCCTTTTTAAGTTTTCCAACTCTTTCTTCAGGGCTTCGAAGCCTTCTTTGGTAACAGGTATTCGATCCACGGTATCACCTTTTGTTCTGAAGATAATTATCCAAAAATTTCACTTTTCTCTGATTCAGGTATTGCGCATTCCCTGCTCGCACTTCAATTGATCATCAAATTCTTACAAATACTGTTTTGCTAAAATCTCTGCGATTTGAACTGCATTGGTGGCTGCGCCTTTTCTTATATTATCGGATACGACCCACATGTTTATTCCGTTTGCGATAGACTCATCGTCACGAATACGCCCCACCAGTGTCAGATCTTGACCGGCTGCATCGGTGGCCAGTGGATAGACGTTCTTTTTTGGATCGTCCATTACTTTTATGCCAGGCTCATTTTCGAGAAGGGATCTTATTTCAGCCGCCGAAACAGGCGTTTTAGTCTCCACGTTGATCGATTCGCAATGACCGAAGAAAACCGGAACGCGCACCGTGGTGGCGGTGACACCGATAGTTTCGTCTTCCATTATCTTCCGCGTTTCGTTAACCATCTTCATTTCTTCCTTGGTATACCCGTTATCCAGAAACACATCGATGTGCGGAAGACAATTGAATGCGATCCGGTGCGGATATACATTCGTCCGGTATTCTAAAAAATTAATCATCGCCCGGCTCTGATCGAACAATTCATCAATCGCTTTTTTGCCGGTTCCGGAAACCGCCTGGTAGGTCGATACCACGATTCGCTTGATGCCGTATTTTTTATGAATGGGATTCAAGGCAACCACCATTTGAATGGTCGAGCAGTTCGGGTTGGCAATAATACCCCTTTGGCTGTACCCGGCAATGGCGTGCGGATTTACCTCCGGCACCACCAGAGGAACCTGCGGATTCATGCGCCATGCACTGGAGTTGTCAATGACCACGCAACCGTCCTGAGCAGCGCAAGGGGCATATTTCTCACTGGTTCCGCCACCGGCAGAAAAAAGGGCTATGTCGATACCTTTGAAAGATGTCTCGGTCAATTCTTCAACGGAAAGCTGATCACCTCTAAACCTCAACGTGCGGCCTGCGGAGCGCCTGGAAGCCAGCAGTTTGATCGACTTTAGCGGAAAATCGAATTCTTCTAAACAGGTGATCATCTGGTTTCCGACTGCACCGGTCGCACCGGCAACGGCAACATTATACTTCTTTTGAGCCATCGCTATACCCCCTAAATGGTTTTAATATACTCAGCAATCAAATCTCCGACTTCTCCCGTCGCATATCCCATTTTTCCGGCAGCAACATCCTTGACATCTTCACGCAAAACCTTGGCGACACCTGCTTCAATGAGTGATGCCGCCTGTTCTTCACCAAGTGTCTCCAGCATTATTCGCGCCGCTAAAATTCCCGCAATGGGATTGATTTTCTGCTGCCCGCTGTACTTGGGAGCAGATCCGCCGATTGGTTCAAACATCGATACACCGGCTGGGTTGATGTTTGCGCCGGCTGCGATCCCCATTCCGCCCTGCACCATTGCGGCCAGATCGCTGATGATATCACCAAACATGTTATCCGTAACAATCACATCAAACCATTCGGGATTTTTTACCATCCACATGCAGATCGCATCAACGTGAGCATAATCGGTCTCAATGTCGGGATACTCCTCGGCGATTTCGTAAAATGTTCTTTCCCAGAGATCAAAGGCAAATGTGAGCACATTGGTCTTTCCGCATAGTGTCAGTTTCTTTGCTTTGTCTCTTTTTCGGCAATAATCAAAAGCATATCGGATGCAGCGCTCGACACCTTTGCGGGTGTTTATGCTTTCCTGAATGGCGACTTCATCCGGTGTGCCACGCTTAAAACTTCCGCCGGCACCGGTGTAGATGCCTTCCGTATTTTCTCGCACCACGATGAAATCGATGTGCTCCGGACCCTTATTTTTTATGGGCGTTTGCACACCCTCATAAAGCTTGACGGGCCGCAGGTTGATATACTGATCGAAAAGAAATCTGAGCCTTAAAAGAATACCTTTTTCCAGAACTCCCGGATTGACATCCGGATGACCGATGGCTCCCAGATAAACGGCATCGGATTGACCCAATAATTCAATGTGTTGGTCGCTCAATATTTCTCCGGTCGCCAAGTAATGTTGCCCGCCTATGTAACAATATGAAAAATTGAGCTTGAAATCACATTTTGCGGCCACCGTGTTAAGTATTTTTATCCCCTCATTGACGACTTCCGGGCCGGTCCCATCACCGGGAACGACAGCAATTTCATAAGTTTTAATCATATAATCTTTTCTTTATAACCTTGAAAATAAAAAACTGAAAGAAACGGTCAGGGATGGTGCGGGGAAAATCGCCCTAGAATAGATGTGCCAGCCTTAACCTTTTCGCCAATCCTTACATCGATCTGAAATTTATCAGGAAGGTAGACATCCAAACGGGAGCCGAAACAGATGATCCCGAAACGTTGCCCTTTCAATACCTGCTCGCCGGGTTTGATATAACAAATAATGCGCCTGGCTATCAAGCCAGCTATCTGGACAAAACAGATTTCATCTCCGAACCGGGTTTCAAGACAAACGGCATTGTGTTCATTTTGCTCAGAGGCTTTATCCAGATTCGCAGAGAAGAATTTGCCGGGAAAATAGTCGATTTTTTTTATCTGCCCCTCGTAAGGAATCCGATTCACATGGACATTGAACACGGACATGAAAATGCTTATTTTTATTCCATTTTCCGAATGTAGCGGGTTGTTTTCTGCTTTACCGATATAGATAATTTTTCCGTCAGCTGGCGATACAACGGCATCTTCTTTTTCCGGAATAGCCCGATCCGGATCTCTGAAAAATCCACAGATACAGAATGTCGCGAGTAAGCCGAGAAAAGACAGCACCGCAAAGCCCAGCAGGGCGAAAACCAGGGTGGCAAAAGCGGAAGCAAATACCACGGGGTATCCGGCTCTGGCTACTGGAAATGCATATTGGCCGGGCGGGTCGGACCAAAAAAATTTTTCCATTTAGATAAGTGCCTGAATCTTCAGCAAAAACAATAAGCTGTAGTTAAATTACTTAAAACTGTCTATATACCAGCTTTAAAAATTCATGTCAATGAAAAGTGCGTCAACGCCATCATGTCGGCACCACATCATCTCCGTGTCGGGGGCTTTTTCCGGAAGTTCAGCTCGGCCTCGGATCTGCGTATGTAGCAGGGCACCAGTCCAGCGGGATCATCGGGGTCATTGCTTCCAAATCGCTTCACGCTGAGCCGGGCAACGGTGAATGCCCGGATGGTATTGCTGGCGGGTGAGGAAAAATTCGCATTTTCACCCAATGTCGTCTGAATTACACTGCGGTAAAGCTGGGCCCCGTCTCCCAGAAAAAGACACGGTTCATGAATATCGGCCAGGGCCTTGTCGGGCGGCAGCACCCGTTCCCGACCTTCTTTTTGCAAAACGCCCTGCACAAACCGATAACGCGCACAGTAGACTTCGCCCTTACGCGCGTCCAACAAGGGACAGATCAGTTGCCGCGCAGGAGCTCCCTGCATCGCCAGGGCATCCAGAGTCGAGACGCCAACCACCGGTTTTTCCAATGCAAGCGCCAATCCTTTAATCGTGCTCATCCCGATCCTTAAACCGGTGAAAGAGCCCGGGCCGGTGGTAAGGGCAAAACCATCTATGTTTGAAATGTGCAATCCCGCCTTTTCGATTACTGCACTGATGGTGCGAAGCAAATGCTTGGAATGGGTTTGTTCCCTGACCGTGGTCAATTCAGCCAACAACGACCGATCCTCGGTAACGGCTGCACTGCAGCTTTTTGTGGCCGTATCTACCGCAAGAATTTTCAAGTCTTCTTCCTTTTGGTGCCTTGCGCTTTACCCCTGCCCTTCTTGATTTCTAAAGCGTTTTCTAAAACCGCTTTCATGTGACTGACGGGGACAAAAGTGATTTTTCGCTGCAGCTGTCTGGGAATCTCCGACAGGTCCTTTTTATTTTTCTCCGGGATAATAATCGTTTTAATTCCCGCCCGCAAGGCACCCAGCGCCTTTTCTTTCAGACCTCCAATGGGAAGCACCCTTCCACGCAGCGTAATTTCACCGGTCATGGCGACATCATGGCGCACCGGATTGCCGGTTACAGCAGAAATCAATGCAGTTGCCATGGCAGTGCCAGCTGAGGGGCCGTCTTTCGGAATCGCTCCGGCAGGCACGTGGATATGGATATCCGAGGTTTCAAAGATTCTATCACTGACCCCAAAAGAATCCAGATGGGCACGTGTAAAACTAACCGCAGCGCGGGCAGATTCCTGCATGACTTCTCCCAGCTGCCCTGTCACGATCAACTCGCCTTTGCCGCCGATTAAAGTTGCCTCCACATATAGCGCTTCGCCACCGGACTGTGTCCATGCCAGGCCGGTCGCCAGGCCTACCTGGCTGTTTTCCTGGTCCATCTCGGGCGTAAACTTGGCAACCCCCAAATATCGTTGCAGATTTTGAAGGGTAATTGAAAAGGGTTCCTTTTCGCCTTCCGCGATTTTGCGAGCCACCTTCCGACAGACGGATCCCAGTTCGCGTTCAAGGTTCCGCAGTCCGGCCTCGGAAGTATATTCGTTAATGATTTGCCGCAGGGCGCCGCGGCTAATGGACAGCGATTTCGTTTTAAGACCGGTAGCGTCGATCTGACGGGGTATCAGGTACCTTTCGGCGATAGACATTTTTTCTTCTTCGGTATAACCGGACAAAGAGATCACTTCCATTCGATCAAGAAGCGCCGAAGGTATGGTATCCGTCAAATTTGCCGTGAGAATGAACATTACCTGGGAAAGATCAAAAGGTATGTTCAGGTAATGGTCGCTGAAGGCGTAATTCTGCTCCGGATCCAGGGCTTCCAGGAGCGCCGAGGAGGGGTCACCCCTGAAATCAGCTCCCAGTTTGTCGATCTCATCCATCATAAATACCGGGTTGTAGGAACCGCACTGTTTTAAACCCTGTAAGATACGCCCCGGCATTGCCCCTACATATGTTCGGCGATGTCCCCTGATTTCAGCTTCATCGCGAATTCCCCCCAGGGAGATGCGCACAAATTTGCGCTTGATTGCCCGGGCTATGGATTGTCCCATAGAGGTCTTTCCAACACCGGGCGGGCCGACAAAGCACAAAATGGGTCCTTTCATTTGCGGTTTGAGCTTGCGAACGCTCAGATACTCCAGAATGCGATCTTTGACATTCTTGAGACCATAGTGGTCTTTTTCCAAAACCTCTTTGGCCTTGATAATATCGATGCTCTCTTTGGTGGATTTTTGCCAGGGCAGCTCAACCAGCCAATCAAGGTAGGCCCTTACGACCGAAGATTCGGCTGATTCAGGATGCATCTGTTCCAATCGTTTCAGCTGCTTGGCAGCCTCTTCATAAGCACTGCCCGGCATTTTGGCGCGCTTTATCTTTTTGCGATAATCCTCTAATTCCTGTGACTTTTCATCGTGTTCCCCAAGTTCTCTGTAAATCGCTCTGACCTGTTCACGCAAATAGAAATCACGCTGGCTCTTGGATATTTCATCCTTGACCTCAGATTGAATTTTTGCCTGCATTGTCGAGAGCACCACCTCGCGCGAGAGCAAATCGTTGACTTTCTTGAGCCGTTCAACCGGATCTACGATCTCGAGCAAATCCTGAGATTCCTCGATCTTGAGCTTGAGATTCGATGCAACCAGATCGGCAAGCTTGCCTGGTTCGTCAATACTCTGCAAAATCGAGCTGACATCGCCTGACATTTCTCCGCGCAATACCATGATCTTTTCGGCATGCTCCTGGACATTGCGCATCAATGCCTCGAGCTCCAGGTCGACTTCCTCTATCTGGCTTTCGGGTAAAAGCTCGATCTTTACACGATACAAAGACCTTTTTCTGACGTATTTGGATATTCTCGCTTTGGCCAGCCCCTGCACCAGGGCTTTCACACGCCCATCGGGTAATTTTAGAATCCGCAACACACGACTCACCGTGCCCGTATTGAAGATTTCATCGGTATCGGGGTCTTCAATCGCCGGATCCTTTTGCGCCGCCAAAAACAAGTATCCGTCTTTAGATACCGCTTCCTCGACTGCCCGGACCGATTTATCGCGTCCGATAAACAAGGGTAAAAGCATATCGGAAAAAACAACAACATCCCTTACCGGCAACAGGGGAAGGGTTGTCGGCAACTCAATATCCGAATCTTCTTCGTCTATAAGGCTGATAAGGTCATCTTTATCGGTTTCGCCCATCATATCTCCTGACAATCATCACGAATTACCACCGTTTGGTCAAATTTTAGAATCATTTTTGGATCTTACGGTTGGCAATCGGACGGAATGAGACTATAATAAGACATAATTTTTCTTTGACAACAATAGGGATGTTAATTAACTAGATGCAGCAGGCTTATTGAAAACAAGCCTATATGGTGATTTTCAGAAAAACGTTCCGATTGGGGGAGTTTTTTTTTGTTGCAATCACCTGAGCCGCCATCCTTTTATCGCAATATTATGATGACAAGCGGTATAAAACAAAGGATCGATTATGCCGAACGTTTTTATCGGAATTTTCAGCTTCATATTTGGAATGTGTGTTGGAAGTTTTTTGAATGTCTGTATTTTCAGGCTGCCGGCTTCAAAATCAATCGTTCATCCACGATCAAGCTGCCCCCGATGCGCGGAGCTTATACGATTCTATGATAATATCCCCGTATTGAGCTATTTGCTGCTGAGAGGGCGCTGTCGCTATTGCCAGACATCCATATCATTAAGATATCCGCTGGTTGAGCTGCTGACCGGATTATTCGCCCTGATGGCTTTTCTTAAATTCGGTTTCTCCCTGGAGGCGGTCATATACTTTATTTTTATTGCTGCCCTTTTGACCGTAACCTTCATCGATATTGATCACCAGATCATTCCGGACGTCATCACGCTTCCCGGAATTCCGATTGGATTTGGCGCCAGTTTCGCGCTGCCTGCCATAAATTACACCGATTCGCTTTTGGGAATCATCATCGGCGGCGGCAGCTTGTTTTTAGTTGCCTGGGTTTATAATGTGCTGACAAAAAAAGAGGGAATGGGCGGGGGTGATATCAAACTCCTGGCGATGATTGGCGCCGTCATCGGCTGGAAAGGGGTTCTTTTTACGATTTTTGTCGCTTCCGCCGTCGGCACCGTCTCCGGATTGCTGGTTATGCTGCAAGCGCGAAAAACCATGAAGCTGGCTATCCCCTTTGGTCCTTTTTTAGCGATCGGCGGCATTGCGTATATTTTTTTCGGCCCCGAGCTCGTGGCATGGTATTTTAACCTTTTAAATTGAAAACAGATGAAATTTGCTATTATTTCGGATATTCACGGTAATATGGAAGCTTTCGAAAAGGTGCTGTCGGATATCGACAGCTCCGGTGTCGGTGAAATATTCAATTTAGGGGATAATATCGGCTATGGCCCGGAACCGGATCAGGTGATTAAAAAGGTTCAAAGCCGAAAAATTCCTTCTGTGCTCGGAAACCACGAATTAGCGATGAAAAACGCAAAATACCTCGAGTGGTTTAACCCCGCGGCCCGCGAGTCACTGCTAAAAAGCATCGAACTGCTTTCTGATCAATCAAAGGACTATATTCTCAAACAGCCGGCGTATCTGATCGCCAATGATTGCCGGTTTGTGCACGGATTTCCGCCCGATTCAGCCCTTCTCTATTTATTTCAGGTATCGGATTCGCGCAAAATAAGAACTTTCGAGCAAATGAAAGAGGGGGTTTGCTTCGTTGGTCACACCCACACGCTTGAAATGATCAGCTATGATGGGAAAAATATGGAGTATGAATTCCTCGGGGAAGGAATCGCTCATCTCAGACGAGAAAACAGGTATATCATCAACATCGGCAGCGTGGGCCAGCCCAGAGACGGCGACAACAGGGCCAAATATGCGATCTGGGACGCATCCCGGTTTACCATCGAAATAAAATGCATCCCTTACGACATCGCCTCTGTAGTCAAAAAATTGCGCGCGGCCGGTTTCCCGGAGCAGCATGGGGCGCGTCTCTGGTGAGATATTTTCAAGATGGCTTCTAACCTACAAAACCTGACGCTGAGTGCCTGCATATATGAATTATATCGGTAAGTATAAGATTTGCGGCCTTCTGGGCCGTGGCGGAATGAGCAAAGTCTACAAAGTCGAGATTCCCGTTATCGAAAAAATAGTTGCGCTCAAGCTGCTTGATCCTGACCCGCTATTGGTCGATCTTATCGGGATGAAAAAAATTCGAGAATTATTTATTTCGGAAGCCGCCAAGTTGGCAAGTCTTCGCCACCCCAATATCGTTGAAATCTGGAATTTCGATCATTTTGATGGCAAGCATTTTTATCTCATGGATTATTACTTCAATAACCTCGGCATCATGATCGGGGAGACGCGCTGGACAGAGCAGCCTTCTCGTCTGATAAAGCTTGAAAAAGCTATCGACTGGACCCGCCAAATTCTCACCGGGCTGGCCTGTTTGCACCATGCCGGAATCATCCATCAGGATATCAAACCCTTCAATCTTCTTCTGACCGAACAGGAGGTCGTTAAAATCTGTGATTTCGGATTATCAAAGCTGCGCGGCGAGACGATTTCAACACCCTCCAATTTAAAAGTGGGCTCTGCCTGGTATGCGTCCCCAGAGCAGGAAGATGACCCGGAGCGTGTCGATTTCAGGGCGGATCTGTTTTCGACCGGGATAACCCTTTACCGCATGCTGACCGGACAGATTCCTGCCGGTTCTCCGGACGCGCCGAGCAGACATAATCCGGACCTTGACGCGGATTGGGATAAATTTATGATGCAATCGATTGATCCCGATCCGGAAAAACGCTTCAGCAGTGCCAAGGATATGCTGGCGCAGCTCGAAGTGCTGGAGAAGAAATGGCAGGAAAAAATGCAACTCGCCTGCCGGGTTACACAGCTCGACGAGGACAATTTCAAGCCGGCTAATTCCAGGCTGCTTGAGCTCCGGAAAGACAGCGTTAAAATTGCATCCCGTAATGCCAGAAATTTTTTCAGTTTGGACGATCTATGGCGACCGCTGAATTATATTTCAAACAATTTCCAAGCAAACCCTGACAGTTCGCTAACAGACCTGACCACGGGCCTAACCTGGCAGCAAGCAGGTTCTGAATACCCACTGACATGGCAGCAGGCCAAATCTTTTATTCGAGCCTTGAATCAGCAGCATTATGCGGGGCGCACGAACTGGCGGCTTCCCACGGTGAATGAATTAATCTCGCTGTTGACCGAAGCGCCGCACGCAGAGCATTTATGTATTGAACCGGTATTTGATGCACGGCAAACCGCGTTCTGGAGCTCTGACCGAAAATCCTATACGGCCGCATGGTATGTCAGCGTAGATCTGGGTTTTGTGCACTGGCAGGATTTTAGTGCCTGTTATTACGTTAAAGCGGTCAGTGATACTTGCTAAAGATATTACGGCGGTTCTGCAGGTTAAAAAATCGATGCTGGAGATGGTCATTTTTTAGCAAAAGACACATCATCGATTTCGCTTTTCACATCAGCGTGTATTGTTCACATTCTCGAGTCTTGCGCCAGCTGCAGCCCCAAATCCAGGGCCTTGCGGTTCATATCTAAGAAATCGGCGGGTATGCGCCGTTCCAAAACCTTCATGATGGATTCAGGTTTCACCAGTTCTTTCAGACCGATCAGCGTTCCCAGCATGAGAATATTAAATACGATGGGTTTGCCGATTTTCTCCACCACGGTTTGATACATGGCTATTTCTGTTTGCCGGGCATCAACCTTTCTTTGGGTTTTTACATATCGCGAATCGGTGAGCAGCAACCCGCCCGGTCTGATAATTGGATAGTACTTGTTATAAGATTCCTGATTGAGGCACACCAGCACATTGGGCTGGATGACTTTGGGGTAGTGAATGGGCGATTCCGCTAAGACAACATCTGAACGCGTGGCTCCTCCCCTGGGCTCAGCACCGTATGTCTGGGATTGCACGGCATTCAATTGTTCGTACATGACCGCTGCCTCGGCAAGAATAATAGCGGCCGTGACCACCCCCTGGCCTCCGGATCCTGAAAATACCAGCCTGCACCTTTCCATTGCTAGTGCCCTTTCATGGCTAATTCGACAATTTTCTCATATTCCCTGCAGTACTCAGGTCTTTCCTCTTGCAAAAAAATGCCTCTTTCGATCAAATCCGGGTTTTCCTGCTTTGCTTTCGACCCAACCGGTGTTGTATGGTCTTTAAACCAGTTGACCATGTCGACTGCGCTACCGCCTTTGTTTTTTCGGCCGAAATATGTCGGGCATTGGGTTAGGATTTCGACAACCGAAAATCCTTCGTGCAAAACAGCCTGCCGAATGATGTCGGCAATTTGTTGCACATGGTAGGTTGTCGTTCGCGCAACAAATGTTGCCCCGGCGGCTTTCGAAAGTTCTACAATATTGAAACTGGGATCAATAGTGAGATAGGGCGCTGTGGTCGCGCTGATATTCTCACCCGAAAGCGGCGAAAATTGCCCGCCGGTCATGCCGTAAATTCTGTTGTTCATCACAATTGCGGTGATATCGATGTTGCGACGCGCTGCATGAATGAAATGATTTCCGCCGATCGCCAGGGCGTCGCCGTCACCCATGGGGACGATCAGGGTCAGCTCGGGCCGGCTCATTTTTACACCGGTCGCAAATGCCAGGGCCCGCCCGTGGATCGTGTGCAGGGTGTGAAAATCCACATAGCCGGTTATTCGCGATGAGCAGCCGATTCCCGAAACCATAACAATTTCATTTTTACTCATTCCCAGTTCTTCAACGGCATGCAAAAGGCCGTTGAGCACCATACCGTGCCCGCATCCCGGGCACCACAAATGCGGCAGAAATCTTTCCCGCAGAAAATTTTTGGTGGCCATCTGTTAAACTCCCTTTCCCTGGATGAGACGCAGAATATTTAAAATATCCGCCGGGGCAATGAATTCACCGTCGATGCGGTTGGCCAGAAAAACTTTCTCAGGTTGATCCACAGCCAGTTTTACGGCCTGCAGGATTTGTCCCATGTTTAATTCCACGACAACGACAAATTGAACCTGACTGCATTTTTCACGCACAATATCGGTCGGAAAAGGCCACAATGTTTGAAGCTCGAGAAGTCCGATGCGCTCTCCCCTGTTTCGACGTTTTTCCACCACGTGACGCGCCGAACGGGCGGCCGAACCGTAAGAAATCAATAAATGCTGGGCATCTTCAACATAAAACTCTTTGAATCGGGCCAGGCTATTGGCCCGGTTTTCGAGCTTGTCCACAAGGTGCCGCAAAAGTCCATGTACCACTCGGGGTTCGCTGGATGGAAATCCCCACATGTCATGAAAAAGGCCCGTCACATTATAACGGTGAACGCCGCCAAAATCAGACATGGGCAGGCGGCCATCTTCGCGCGGCAAATAGGGATGATAATCCACTCCTTCACTGACAGAAGTTTTTAACCTTTCCACCAGCGGTATTTCACCAACCTCGGGTATAACCAGACGTTCCCGCATGTGTGCAACCACCTCGTCAAACAAGAGGATCACCGGGGTTCGATATGTTTCCGCCAGGTTAAAGGCCTCCACGGTCACCGCAAATACATCCTGATGACCGGAGGCGGTCATTGCAATAATCGCATGATCGCCGTGAGTCCCCCACCGGGCCTGGTTCACATCACCCTGGCTGCCGTGGGTAGGCAATCCTGTTGATGGGCCTCCCCGTTGCACGTCGACAATCACACAGGGGATTTCAGCCATGATTGCATACCCCAGAGCCTCCTGCATCAGAGAAAACCCCGGACCGCTGGTGGCGGTCATGACTTTGCTGCCGGTTAACGAGGCTCCGATCGCGGCACAAAGAGAAGAAATTTCATCTTCCATTTGAATAAACCTGCCGCCCGCCTGCGGCAACCGATATGATAAATGTTCGGCAATTTCCGATGAGGGGGTAATGGGATATCCGGCAAAGAAATTAAGTCCGGCATACAGCGCTGCTTCGACACAGGCTTCGTTGCCCTGAACAAATTTAATATTTTCGCCCATTGTCAAACCCTATTCTTGTGTTTCGATTTCAATGGCAAAATCCGGGCATCGCAATTCACACAGCTTGCAGCTGATACATTTTTCCGGCTGCACAGCTTGTGCCTTTTCATCATCATCCAGATCCAACACCTTTTTGGGGCAAAATTCCACACAGATACCGCAACCCTTGCACCAATCACGGTTTATGTGGTGTTGCTTTAATTTTTTTTTCGCCATTGAAGACCTCTTGATCCCAGCCGGCATTGTCTTGAAATAAATGGTTTACACACCCGCCTGGCCGCAATTCTCGATAAATGAAGCTGATTATTATCATAATAAGGCTGAAATAAAAAGCAACCCCCTAAATAAACCGTTTCATTAATTCATCCACGACATCATCCACATTTTCGGGCGTAATCCCCAGGTCCCGACAGGCCTGTTCGGCCTTTTTAATCCTTTGAGCGCTTTGCATGTCGCTCAATCCGGAAAAAATACCGAGCCGGCGACCGATTTGGTATATGGTTCGCCGCCGGGGTTCCATGGCAAGAAAGCTTCGAATGGTTTTTAACATTTTTGGTTTGTCGTCGGGCAATTTACCCTCGACATCCTGGAAAAGGTTTAGTATGTGGTCGCTTTTAATCGTGCTGGTGATCCCGTCCAACTTCTCGATAAAATTTAATATTTCTTTGGCCATCATAAGATCCGTGCACTTTTTAAAGCGTCCATCGCGATGCTCCGCATACAAGGGCACGGTATTGGGTATTGCCAGAGTTCTGAGTCTTATGAAGTCGGCATCAATTTGATTTAATGCATCCGCTGTCTCATGAGCATGAACCTCGGACAATTCCTGGCCGCCCAGCCCCGGCATAACATATTCGGAAAGTTCTATTCCCGCCTTTTTCACTTTGATGCCGGCTTTCACCTGCGTTGCTTTGGAGACACCTTTCATGACACGCTCGAGAACCGCATCCGATCCGGATTCAAGGCCAATGTGGATTCGGTTCAACCCCGCGTTTTTCATAGCCTTGAGATGTTCATCGTTTATGCGGGCAAGGGTATGGGAGCGCGCATATGACGTTATCCGCTCCACCCAGGGGAAGCATTTCATCAAATGCTCCAGGATCTTTATCAAATCAACAGGTTTTATGATAAGACTGTTTGCGTCCTGCAGAAAAACCGATTTCATACCCCCGGCTGCCCAGTTCAGGGCTGCATATAACGCCTGAACATCAGCGGGGGTTTCGTTTTTCACCATGTTTCTGATTTGAACCCGGCTGATGCTGCCGGTTTCATGCGCCAGCTGTTTGATATGTTCAACATTTTTAGATACGGCGTCGATATCCCGAATTACATGCTCGACCGGACGCAGTGAAAAGCGTTTCTCTTTGTAAACCGGACAGAAGGTGCAGCGGTTCCAGGGGCAATTTCGGGTCACCCGGATAAGAAGGCTGTGCGCTTCGCTGGGGGGGCGGATTGGCCCCTGCTCGAATCCCTGATATCGTGCCGGTTTCTGATCTTCGTCTTTCATTGCTGATACCACCCCCTTCAACGATTCAATCAAACTGGTTAATTTGCCAAAACAGCTGCAATGAACTCTGCAAGAGAACTATTTTTCATTAGGGCTTTGACAACCTCCTGCTGTTTTTAATATGCTTGAAGGCAAATGTCCAAAAAAAAATATTTTTCCTAATTGCTCATCCTCTGGCGGAGCAACGACATGGAGCAGTTTTGGGATTGAAAAAAAAGATTTTCATTGTATTGATATTATTGTTTTTATTTCTGGG
>Ga0209536_100001627_pt1 | contig 36760 bp, 33 predicted proteins | sample DeeMarSeWOR28_12_FD_187461 | JGI IMG/M metagenome (GOLD analysis project Ga0209536, IMG submission 187461) | Marine sediment microbial communities from White Oak River estuary, North Carolina - WOR-2-8_12 (SPAdes) (version 2) | ecosystem: Environmental > Aquatic > Marine > Intertidal zone >... | reverse complement strand
GACGCGAAGCGGGCGCCGCGGTTCTCGTGGGCGCCGCTCAAGGAGCGGCATCCGGAGGAGCAGGGGAAGAAGCAGGGTGACGAGAGACGCGACAGGAAGAAGCGCTCCGGCGGGGGGCGCTGACGCCGTTGCACATCGCGGCCACGTGGGCGAGCGCGGACCTCACACAGCTCCTCGTTGCCAAGGGCGCTGACGTGAATGCGAAGAACAAGGAAGGTCAGACGCCGCTGCATGAGGCGGCGGACGTTGGGGATCCGGAGGTGGTCGGACTGCTCATCGCCAAGGGTCCGTCGTGGGACCAGCCCCTGGCGCAGATGCTCGGCTATCAGAATGAAGCAGAGCTGCTCGCCGCGGAGGAAACGGGTGCCCGACACTGGGATGACGGCGAGAGGGCTAAGGTGATTGATCGCAGCCGTCGGGAAGGGCGGATAGAGGGCGTCGAGGTCGAATGGCGTAAGCGGGACCGAGACTGGATTCTGGTGCGGCTGAGTGGCCAGATGGTCTATGCCGAACCGGATGCGAGTGCAGCTCTCGAGATCCTCGCCGAGGACATCACCGAGCGCCGCGCCCTGGAGAACGAGCTGCGTCAGGCGCAGAAGATGCAAGCGGTTGGTGAATTGACCGGCGGTATCGCACACGATCTGAATAACATCCTGACAGTGGTGTCGACCAATCTGGAGTTGATGGGTGATTCGCTGCCGCCGCAACCGGAGGAGCTGAGGCGCGACTTCGAAGACACACGACTGGCCGTCCGTCGTGGGACTGCGCTGATAAAGAAGCTACTGGGATTCAGTCGCCGCAGTCATCTGGAGATGAAGCCGGTTGACGTGGTCGGGGTGGTAACCGCGATGTCAACGATGTTGCGACGGGTCGTGTCCGAGGACATCGAGATAGATCTGGTTACTGACCCCAAGGTGGGGACCGTCCGGGCGGATACTGGTGCACTGGAGCAGATTCTCTTGAATCTGGTAACCAACGCCCGGGATGCGATGAAGGAAGGTGGTCGAATGACCATCTCCGTGCGTCGCAGCAATTTGGACCAGGATTACTGCAGCACCCATCCCTGGACAACTCCCGGCCAATACGTTTGCATCTCGGTGAGTGACAGCGGAATTGGCATGGACCAGGCGACGAGGGAGAGGGTCTTCGATCCGTTCTTCACGACCAAGCCGCCGGAGCTGGGCACGGGACTGGGTCTTTCCATGGTGTACGGTCTGGTGAAGCAGCAAGGTGGGGTCGTGGATGTCTACAGCGAGTTAGGCGAGGGAACGGTGGTCAACATATATCTGCCATTGGTCGAGGACAGCGTGGCCAGCGTGAGGCATGCGACACCACTGCCGGGAGTGATCGGCGGGTCCGAGACCATTCTGGTGGTCGAGGACGAGGAGCCGATACGACGCGCTGCGAAACGGGTGCTGGAGAAACATGGATACAAGGTGCTGCTCGCCGCCGACGGAGCCGAGGCTTTGGAGCTCTTCCCGCAACATAGGGACGAAATCGATCTGGTGATTTCGGACATGGTGATGCCGCGGTTGGGTGGTGCAAAGTTCTATGAAGCGCTGCGAGCGGGTGGTAGTCCGCCGAAGATCCTGTTCACCAGCGGATACGCTGATCGTGACGTGAGTCAGGGTGGAGGGATCGATCCCGACCTGCCCTTCATCAACAAGCCATGGATGGTCTCGGATCTGCTGACCAAGATCCGTGAGGTGCTCGACAGATAGCCGCAAGTTGGCGACTCAGATCCTGTGGCTTGAGGAAATTCAATCGCTTGGCGAGCTTTACGGACGCCTGGCGCCGTAGCCAAGTGGTAAGGCGGAGGTCTGCAAAACCTCTATTCGGCAGTTCGAATCTGCCCGGCGCCTCTCCAAGACGGGCCCGCAACTGCGGGCCCGTTGGCTTCTCTGTGTCGCGCGTAGACTTGGCGAGCCGCATGCTGCGTCGCGATTGCATCCAGTCTCATGCTGGCGAGTTTCTTGCGAACACGGATTGCATGCGTTGCTGCGCCAGGTCACTCCAAGCATGAGGATTCCGCGCCATGATCTCGCAGGAGCAAACAATCGCAGAACCGTCGGTCATGATGCTCGGTGCGGAGCACGGCTCGGCGCTCGGCGTGATCCGCGGCCTGGGGCGCAGGGGCATACGTGTCTACGCCGGCGGGTGTTACGCCCGCCCGGCCGCGGGGTACTCGCGCTTTGTCACGCGGCGGTTCACCTATTCCGACTCCCCGGATCTAGCGTTCGACCAGATCGTCGAGCGGTTGCGCCGCTGGCGGCCCGGCGTGCTGCTGCCCATCATGGATCACGCCTGGTCGGTGGTCTACTCCCACCTGACTGACTGGTCAGACTACACTACCCTGATTCCCTGTCCCGACTCGGCCCTGCGGGACGAGCTTGGTGACAAGGCCCGGTTGGCCCGACTCGCCGAGGCCCACGGCGTGGCCATGCCGCGAACGTTTGCGCCCCCGTCGGTGGAGGAAGCGCTGGCGCTGCAAGATGAGCTACCCTATCCGGTTCTGCTCAAGCCGGCCGCGGGCACCGCCGGGATCGGCATCAGCTTGGTGCGGGATGCCGCCTCGCTCGAAGCCGCGTTGCAAGCCGACGATACCCCGCCGATGATCCAGGAGTATGTCGAGGGCGAGGACCTGGAGCTGACCATTCTGGCCGACCGCGGCGAACCGGTAGCGGGCTCGGCGTACGTGACGCTGCGCAACCGTCCGCCCTACGGGCCACCGGTCGCGTGCCGCACGATCCACGACGATGAGTTCATGCGGATCGGAACGGGCTTCTTGAGGGGACTCGGCTACCATGGGGTGGCGCACCTCGACTTCCGCCGGGATCGGAGAGACGGCGAGCCCAAGCTGTTGGACTTCAACGTCCGCCTGGCCGGGAGCAACGAGATTTCGACCCGCACCGGCGTGGACTTCGCCTATCTGTTGTATCAACTGGCCCTGGGTCGGCGCGTCGAGCCCTGCTTCGAGTACGAGGTGGGCACGGAATTCCGCTGGCCGCTGTTCGGCGAGATACGCCACCTGGTGTGCAGCCCCCACAAAGGAGCGGTGGCTAGCGAGCTGCTCCGCTGGCGTGGCGTGCACACCGACGTGTCGTTGAGCGATCCTCTGCCCCACGTGGTCGATTTGTTCAATGTGCTAGCTAACGTGGGGGCGGGGTTGGTGCACAGGTCCGGGACGGATGGTTGATTGAGCGCCTCAAACGGACCTCGTGGGAGGCCCGTTTGAGGCTGCCGCACCGTCCGTCTCACCACACCCAACCCGCTCACCGTTCCCACCAGCCCTCGTGCGGCCAGGAACATCCCGGATCAAACCCCCTGAGCCACTCCAGCGCCGGCTCCCCGATGGGGGCACCGGGAGGCGCCTCGATCACCGCCGGCTGGCTGAACTGCGCCGCCGGCCGCTCTATGAACCGCACGATGTCGCGCGCCACGAGCCGGTGATGCGCCTGGTCGGCCGCGCTGGCCCCGGGCGATTCCGCCAGCGTGTCAGCGATCCGCGCCAGCCACGCCGACGTCACCGCCCGGACCTGCGGCATCGACGCGTCCGCCGCCAGCGCCATGAGCCGATCTACCAACACTCGCTCCACCGCCCGGCTTACCTCCGCCTCGTATGCGTCCTGCGGCGTGACCTCAAACGTCGCCGAGTACAGCGCTCCGAGCACTTCGTCGAGCGCGGGCAATGAGGCGTCCAGCGCATGCTGCTCGACCAATCGGGCGGCCCGGCGGGCATCGAGCACGCTCGCAATGGTGTGATCCGCCGCGACTACGGCAGGAGTGATCGCGTCGAACGCGGACCCGGTGTAGCGCGGGAACAGCTCGCGCGAACGCCCATAACCGGACGGCCGCGGCGGCATGCGCTCGAGCAGCGCGCGAGGCAGCACCAGCGCCGAGGGGTTGATCGTGGCGAGCAAGGCGGTGAGCGCGGCCTGCTGCTCGACGGCAGGAACCGGTCGCACGGGCTCGCGGCCGTCGCCCCGCATTGCGTAGATGTAGTACACCCCGCCCAACGCCGACGCAGCGGCCGTCACCTGATAGCGGTGATGCATGTAGAGCGGAACCAGGACCTCCTCCATCGTCGCCAGCGGTGCGTTGGACTTGATGGTGTTCTCCCCGAACCTTCCCAGAGCTACGCGTCGCACCTCCATCATCCGATTCAGCTCGGCGGCGGGATCGGTTCCGTTGGACCATTGGTCGACCCGCGGGTGCGCGTCGGTGTCCTGGTTCGATAGGTAGAGAATGTCGCGATCCCACGCCTCATCGAGAATTGCCCGAAGTGCCGCCGCCTCGTCGGTCCCCGGGGGAAAGTCCTGATAGCCGTAGGCAATCGTCACGTTGTCCCACGCCCCCATGCCCACGTCGTAGACCTCGGAATAGTCGAACGATCCGTCTGGATTCAACATGATCAACGGATGGGGGTAGTCCATGACAGATATGCGACCCGCCTCACTGTCGTAGTAGTTGTGACCCAAACCGAGAGTGTGTCCCACCTCGTGGGCACCGAGCTGGCGAATGCGGGCGAGAGCCCATTGGGCCAGCTCCGGCGCCGCTTCGTCGCCATTCTGGTAGGGCGCGAGCAAACCCTCGGCAATCATGTAGTCCTGGCGAATGCGGAGCGAGCCCAAGGTGACCACACCCTTGATGATCTCACCGGTTCGCGGATCGGTGACCGATCCGCCGTAACTCCAGCCCCGCGTCGAACGGTGTGCCCAGTTGATCACGTTGTAGCGCGCATCCAGTGGGCTGATGCTGTCGGGCCTGAGCTCCACGCGGAAAGCGTTGCGATAGCCCGCGGCCTCGAACGCCTGATTCCACCAGCCAACGCCCTCTAACAGCGCCGAGCGGATCGGCTCGGGAACTCCGGGGTCGAGATAGTAGACTATAGGCTCTACGGGATCGCTCATGGCCGCGGAGGGATCCACCTTCTGCAGCCGGTGCCTGCGGATGAACCGCTGCGTCATGGACTCGCCCAGCGGCGTCGAGTAGTCGACGTAGCTCATGGCCCCATATCCCGAGCGAGGGTCGAACGGGCGGGGCTCGTAGTCGGCGTCGGGCAGCTGTACAAAGGATTGGTGCACCCGCAGGCTAGCAGCTTCAGAGGTCGCCGCGACGCTCCCCACTCCCTCAAACGCGCCGCCGCCGAAACCGCCTCCGCCCCCCGCGCCAGGCTGCTGTGTGAACGTCAGCTCCACCTCCATCTCGGTGTTCTCGGGGAACCCCATGGTCATCGGCAGGTAGATCGAACTGCGGCTGGTGTCGAGCCGGTAGCTGCCGGGCCGGAGCCGCGGCGCCAGGTTGGTCGCGTCTCGCAGCAGGAAGTCGTTCATGTCGACCAGAACCCGGCCGTCGCTCTCGGCTGCGACGGTGAAGCCCCACAGCACCGAGCGCGCGAATGCGTCGGTAACGGCCCTGACCTCGGCGGGGTTGTCGCTGCTGGCGCGGAAGTCGTAGTTGGGCTGAACCATCAAAACCTTGCGGCCCACCCGCTCGAACTTCACGATGCGTGAACCGGCCAGCTGGCCCCGGTCGATCCCGATGTCGTTGGAACCGAGGCCGGCTCCCGTGCCGCTGATGTTGAGGATCTCAGTGTTCAATTGGCCGATCTCCATCCACAGCTGGCCCTGATCGGCATCCCAGTAGAGCGGCAGGAAACCGGCGATCTGGCTCATGCCGGCGGTCTTCTCCTCGATCGACGGCAGCGCCTGATTCTCTGCCTGGCCCCCACCCCTCTGGGCGTGGCCCGCCGCCGGATGGGCCGGCAGCAACGCCGAGACCGCGATTGACGCTGACAACAACCGGGTGAGTGGTAATCTGCGGATGTGACTCGCGACGGAGCCGGTCCTGGTTCCGATCATGATGTCCTCCAAGTAGCTCGGCCGCTTCGAGCGCGACCTTTGGCGTGCATGGTGCTCAACGGACGACGTTCTTGCGAAGCCCAAAAGATGGAACCGCAGAGGGAGTACTGCCAGGGCCCTGGCCGGATGGATGGGAAAGGGCCTCCGAGTGGAGGCCCTGAATTCATTCTGTCTGGGCCGTCGTCAAGCTGGTTCAACCTGGTTCAACTGCACACTGAGCCGACATTGGCCGACCGCGACCGGTTCGGACCGGACCTGTATTCGATTCCCGCTCAAGTGAGCTAATCGCATGCTGCGTAGACGTCTAGCTGTGCAGGTTGAACGAAATTCTAGCACGGTCGGGCATAATCCGCCCCGGCCGCTTCAGTCCGTCGGGATGCCTACCTAAAGCAGTTTCTGAACGTGTACGAGGGGCCCGAAGAAATCAAGAAGTGAGCGCTCACTTTGTCGTGTTGTTGCCGAGCTCTGTGTCAATATCTAGCCCTACAAACAGTGCTGGGACACTAGCAATGTGAGGGGTCGAGCCGGGCCGCGGGTCCACCACCGCCCGCCCCCATCGCCCCATTCAAATGTGGGCGACGGGATAGGTGGGCTGTCGGGCGGACCTAGTACTCGTCGGTCAAGGCAAACGAACTGGTTCTCTTGGACCACCTGCCGCGCGTGAAATCAGGGAACTGCATGGGACTGCTGCCTGTGGCGATTGACCGTTCGGAAAGCGGACTGATTACGCTCCAGGACGCGGCCTCGTAGACGTCGATTGGAGGTGGGACCCTGCGCTTTACTGACTCGACGAAGGCGTGAACCACGAAGAAGTCCATACCCCCATGTCCCGCGCCCTCGGATTCCCTGGTGTACCGGGTCCAAAGCGGGTGGTCATACTGGTGCGCGTAGTTGTCGAACGGTTCCCAGCTATGCGGCTCCGGACTCACATCTTCTATGTAGATCGATCGGTTGTCGCTCATCCAGATCCCTCTGGTCCCCTGTACGCGGAAGTTCAGTGAGTAGGGGCGCGGCAGGTTCGTGTCGTGGCTCAGCATGATGGTCTCGCCGTTAGCACACTTTATCACGGTCGTCACTATGTCGCCGAGCTTGAAGCGCACCTTGGCGTTGGGATGCTCCTCCCCACCTTTGGCCAAGACGTAGTTGTGCAGGCCCCGCGATTTGGTGGCCGTGGATGTGAGAGTCTCGAAACGGTTTCCCGTGTTGATGTTCAGGCACTTCGAGATCGGACCCATTCCGTGAGTCGGGTAGAGTTCCCCGTTCCGGGTTACCGAGTGGTGCGTGCGCCAGACGGCCTCTCCCTCAGCGCCGGGTCCGAATTCTGCGCCAGGTTGGAACTTGATTCCACGAAGATCGTGCTGGTATCCACCCTGGCAGTGGATGAGCTCACCAAATAACCCTTGCCTCACCATGTTGAGCACGGTCATGACGTCGCGTCTGTAGCAAACGTTCTCGAGAATCATGCAGGGCATCCCGGTCTGTTCCGAGGTGTCGACCAGATCCCAGCACTCCTGGACCGTGACTGCGGCCGGCACCTCGACGGCGGCAGCCTTGCCGGCCTTCATGGCAGCGGTCGCCATGGTAGTGTGCCACAGCCAAGGGGTCGCGATGATCACTGCGTCCAAGTCGTCTCGCACCAATAGACTGCGAAAATCCTCCTCTCCATCCGTATACTGAGCGGGCGGTGCCGCACCCGCCTCAGCCGTCATTTCCAGGGATCTCTGGATTGCGGCCGGGTTGATGTCGCAGATCGCGTTTATCACGGTGTCATCACGCTGCAGCAGTAACCCCAGCAGGCTCCTCCCACGACCGCCTACGCCGATGATGCCCACTCTGACCGTGCGGTCATCCCTGCCGGTTAGGATCCCCGGTGCAATGCCTGACAGGGCTATCGCTGCCCCTGCTCCACCCTTCAAAAAGTCTCTTCTGTCGATTGATGGCATGATTGCTCCAATTGTCTCATGGAGAACACTACTGCGTGACAGATCCGCCGCTCGCTGCTTCGGTGTCGGTACCGTCAGGACGACAACCGGCATAATGATCCGGTGGACACGACTGTACTGATCCTGAGCACGTCAGACAATATATCTCACTATGGCATTCCGATGGGTGCTCACTACTATGAGCCGGCGTACCGAACATAATGCGACTTGCTCACTACCTGGTCCTAGGCTCCACCTTGCACCGCAGAGCGGCCTCCTGCATCGTGTGGGTGTTGGTGTTGACGCGGCTGGGGCAAACGACTGGAACGGGAGGTGTCTGCAATGTGCGGCTTGAGCCATTGCCGGTGGACGAGCCGGCGCGATTTCATCCGAGATAGCCTGGGGATGAGCGTGGCTATTCTGGGGATCAAGCCCCTAATCCGCCCGAGACCGATAGCACCCGGCGGGGTCTCCATCAACCAATCGAATGTCGCGGTAGCTGAGGCAGCAGCACGATGGATTGGGACGGGGAAACTGGTGGCCGACCACGGGATAACTTGGTGGGCCGACCCAGCCGCACCGGACTCGACTGGACTCACTCTGTACCACGACAGTCCAGGAGTAGTGCTATTCCTGCTGGAGCTTCACAATGCCACTGGGAAGACGGTCTACCTGGATGAGGCTTGTGCTGGTGCGGACCACATCGTTCAGCGGTTGGAGTCGGAGACGGAGATTCCTCCCGGTTTGTACACTGGGATCGCCGGCCTGGTGTTTTGCCTGGAGGAGGTCTATCGAGCGAGCGGCCGCGGTGAGTATCGGGCAGCCGCGCAGCGGGGACTGCTGCGGTTGCACGCGGGGGCGGAGGAGGTGGGAGCTGGCGTCGCGTGGAACACGTCCACGGATATCATCAGTGGAACAGCCGGTATCGGGCTCACCTTCCTGTACGCAGCGGCGGCAATATCGGAGAGCCGGCACCTGGAACTGGCTGCCGCCGCTGGATACCGCCTGTTGGAACTCGGTCAATCGGATAGTGGTGGAACGAAGTGGCCGATGTCCCCGGATTATCCGCGACTGATGCCCAACTTCTCACACGGGACTGCCGGCGTCTGCTACTTTCTGGTGAGTCTCTACCAACACACGGGAGAGCCGGCGTTTCTCGATGCTGCCCTCGCTGGTGCCAGGTATCTGCACGCCATCGCCAAGACGGACGGTGATGTGTGTCTAATCTTCCACCACGAACCGGACGGGTCGGACCTATACTACCTCTCGTGGTGTCACGGCCCGGTGGGAACGGCGCGCCTGTTCTATCGCCTTGCTACGGCGACCGGCGATGACGAATGGCTCGATTGGGTGGCGAGGGGAGCCCGCGGTATTCTCCGGAGCGGCATACCCGAGTCGCGCACCCCCGGTTTCTGGAACAACGTCAGCCAGTGTTGTGGTGACGCGGGCGTCGGTGAGTTCTTCGTCAGTTTGCATCGGGTCACGGGGAACAGCGAGTATCTAGACATGGCCTGGCGAGTGAGGGACAGCCTGCTCACGCGGGCGAGTGAGGGCTCGGACGGAATCAGCTGGCCGCAGGCAGAGCACCGTACGAGGCCTGGGCTCATTGCAGCGCAGACCGGCTTCATGCAGGGGGCGGCAGGGATGGCTACGTTCTTGGTGCATTTGGACGAACTGGAGCGCGGGAAACACCCGGCCATAGCGTTGCCGGACTCGCCGTTCACGTAGAACTGATATGGTTGTTTTGCCACTATGTCGTGCATGTGTCGTGGTATTGACAACCCTGCGCATCCGGCCAAGGTTATCGAGACTGGGACCGGTCTCTGGCTTCTGCCGGCGATGTCCGGTGGCTCCATTCAGCACTACAAGGAGTAGGGCAGCATGAGCAACGGTAAGGTGAAGTGGTTCAACAGTGCGAAGGGCTTCGGCTTCATAGAGCGTGAGGATGGCGATGATGTGTTTGTCCACTATACCGCAATCGACGGAACCGGATTCAGGACTTTAGCGGAGGGTGATCACGTAGAGTTCGATGTTGAAGAAGGTCCCAAGGGCCTCCACGCTGTAAATGTACGGAAGATTGAGGCCGAGGCTACGTCGGAATAACACGTAGCGGCGACCTCCTCTTCAAACGGAATGCCGGCATCCATGGAAGCCGGCATTCCCGGTTTCTGCTGAATAAGGGCGAGACTACTCCTGCCTGATGATCGTGAACTTCACGGACCAGTCGCCAACGAATTCCCAGGTATTGCTGCTGTCGCGCTCAACGATCGTCAGATTCTTGATCGCATTGGTCATACAATCGGCCAACTCCGCGCTCGCCGTTTCGTTGGCGGTTATCTCCGGCTCCAGCCTGCCTCCGGCTCCACGCATCCTAATTCCAACCATCCCCTCGGCCGTGCGATCCTGTCGCAGTGCGCGTACATAGCATGCTTCAAAGGTGGGATCTAGCTGCTGTAATTGAAGGTACAAGTAGTCGATATCCACTTCACCCTCAGCCGTCAGATCTCCCAGCTCGACTGAGCCGTATTGTGCGCCTCCCGCACAGGCCAGCCAGAAACAGATGCCTACCGTCATCAATCTCGTGGGACGCAATCGATTCTCGCTTGATAGAGGTTGACTGATGTATAACCGGAGACGTTGGGTAGCACCCCTCTCACTCCACCGGTTTCATTCGCGCAGTGAAGTGACGCAAGACGGCAGCTTCATACATGATCCGCAGTCCGCGAATGGTGTCCCGCTTCTCGAACAAGCTAGATGCCGTCTCCACGACATAGTCCAGATGGCTGCTGGTGTATACCCGACGCGGCACGGCCAGCCTGACGAGTTCGAGAGCCGGCCAACTGTCCCCGGAGCCGAACATCAACCCGCCGATCTCTACGGCACGTATGCCACCCTCGAGATACAGCGCACAGGTCAGTGCCTGAGCCGGGAACTGCTCTTGAGGTATGTGCGGTAGGAATCTCCGTGCGTCCAGATAGACCGCATGTCCGCCGACCGGCAGCAGAATCGGGACACCGGCATCTCGCAATGCGTGGCCAAAATCCTGCACCTGGCCAATCCGGTGCGCCAGGTAGCGCTGCTCCAACACCTCCTCCAGACCTTGCGCCATGGCCTCGAGATCCCGCCCGGCCAAACCGCCGTAGGTTGGAAAACCCTCAATCAGAATGAGCATGTTGGTCACTTTTTCGGCGAGGGCCTCATCGTTGAGAGCGACGAACCCGCCCATGTTGACGAGACCGTCCTTCTTGGCCGACATGGTGCACCCGTCGGCAAGATCGAAGAAGCGACGAGCTATGGTTGGGATGTCGTCGTCCAATCCACTGCGCACCTTGCAGAAGTAGGCGTTCTCCGCGAACCGGCATGCATCGTAGAAGAAGGGAATCTGTTGCCGCTTACACCAGTTGGAGACCTCTGTGGCGTTGTCCAGGCTGACGGGCTGACCGCCTCCGGAATTGTTCGTGACGGTGAGGAGCACCAACGGAATTCGATCCCGACCAACGGCAGCCAACACACGATCCAGTTTTGCCAGATCCATATCACCCTTGAAGGGGATATCCGCCTGCGGGTCGTACGCCATGTCTATTACGCAGTCGACTGCTTGTCCTCCGTTGTGTTCGATGTTGGCTTTCGTGGTATCGAAATGGATGTTGTTGGGGACGTGGTCTCCCGGCCGCACGCAGTTTGAAAACAGCAGATTCTCGGCTACTCGTCCCTGGTGCAGTGGGATAACGTGCTTGTATCCCGTGATTCGCTGAACTGTGTCCTCGAATCGGAAGTAATTACGACTGCCGGCATAGGATTCGTCACCCACCATGAGCGCTGCCCACTGACGATCCGACATGGCCGATGTGCCGGAGTCGGTAAGCAGGTCGACCGTTATCTTGCTGGACGGAACGCTGAATAGGTTGTATCCCGCGTCCTCCAGAGCTGCCTCGCGCTCGGCGCGGCTGGTGAACGGGATCGATTCGACAGCCTTGATCTTGAAGGGCTCCATGATAGGTGAAGATATTCCCTTCACCCCGATCCTGCAGCATGGAGCTAACCAGCCCTGGCTGCAGAACCCATCCGGCTGACCGGACCGATCCCGGCGCAGCTTCCATCTTGACAATTCCCCCACACGAATGTCTATATTAGGAACGCCTAATATCTTGGCGTAGGTAGCTGCTGCAACCAGCCGATGAGGGAATGCTCAGGAATCATGGTCCATCCGGCGATCGCTTTACTCGTGTTTGCGCTGCTAGCCAGTCTGTTGGCATTGCTGTTTTGGCCGCGCTGGGGAATAGCTGTCCGACTGCTGCGACTTTCGCGGATGACCGAGCGGGTCCGCTTGGAAGATGCCCTGAAGCACCTGTACCATTGTGAGTATGAGCGGAGGGAGGCCAGCGTGGAGAGCCTCGCTGGCGCTCTGGAGATCTCGCAGGCGTTGGCTGTGCGAATCCTCAGTCGGCTGGAGGCACTTGAACTGACCCGATCTGACGGGCATGGCCTGCCGCTCACTGACTCCGGTCGCGAATACGCGCTTCGCATCGTTCGCACCCACCGGCTGTGGGAGCGGTACCTAGCAGACCGGACCAGTGTGAGCCCGGTCGACTGGCATGAGGAAGCGGAGCGGCGAGAGCATATGCTCGCTCCCGCCGAGATTGAGGAGTTGGCTGCCAAGATGGGTCATCCGGTCTACGATCCGCACGGTGATCCCATTCCCACGGCCGACGGTGAGATCCCACCCAGCTCCGGAGTGGCACTGACGGCTCTGGAAAAGGGCCAGAAGGGCACAATCGTCCACTTGGAGGACGAGCCACGCGAGGTATTCGAGCAGCTGATGGCTGCCGAGCTGGCCCCCCTTATGAGCTTGGAACTGTTGGAAGCATCACCCGAGGTAGTCCGGTTCACAGCCGATGGCGAGTTGCACGAGTTAGCACCGGTCGCTGCAACCAACGTCACCGTACTGCCAGCCACCGAAGCCGTGGCAGAGCTGGGACCATATGAGCGACTCACTGATCTGCGTCCGGGTGAGAATGCCACCGTTGTTCAAATCGCTCCCACGTGTCAGGGCCCCCAGCGACGCCGCCTGCTCGATCTCGGTCTGGTGCCGGGGACGTCGGTGGCGGTCGAACTTGAGGGCGCGCTCAAGGACCCGGTGGCCTACAGGATCCGCGGCGCCGTGATTGCCTTGCGTCGCCAGCAGACCGACCTGGTGTACGTGACGAAGCGAGTCGCCGGGCAGGTTGAATGAGTATGAGTCACGCCACCCGGTCCGATCCGTGCGCGGGGTGTGGAGTCGGTCGTCAGGCCACCCTAGTCAAGCTCGGCGTCCGGCTGGATAGCTGGGATTTTCTGGTTGCCCTGGCAGGCAATCCGAATACGGGCAAGAGCACGTTATTCAACGCCCTGACCGGCCTGCGCCAGCATACTGGTAATTGGCCCGGCAAGACCGTCGCGCGCGCTGAGGGCGGCCTCGATCTCGGGGACAAACGGGTGAAGGTAATCGACCTGCCCGGTACGTACTCGCTGCAGGCTGGCAGTGCTGACGAAGAGGTGGCACGCGATTTCATTCTGTTCGGCCGGCCTGATGTCACGGTGGTCGTGGTAGATGCTACTCGACTCGAGCGCAACCTGAACCTCGTTCTGCAAATCCTCGAGATCACTGACAGGGTGGTTGTATGTCTCAACTTGATGGACGAGGCCAGACGCCACGGCGTGGGGATCGACGTGCCCCGGCTGCGTCGGGAACTGGGGGTACCTGTCGTGTCCACCGTGGCGCGTCGGGGTGTTGGCATTCCGGAACTGCTCGACGCGATACAGGGTGTTGCCGCCGGCGACACGGAGACCAAGCCGTATCGCGCCCGGCGTCTGCCATCCGAAGTTGAGGCTGCAGTAGCAGCTCTGGTTGAGCCGATCCAGGCCGCGTATCCCCAGGTCCCCAACTCCCGCTGGGTCGCATTGCGTCTCCTGAATGCCGACACCCGTGTGGAAGCGGCGGTGCTGTCGGGGGACCTGGGGGATGTCGCAGGCGGGTCGACTGGATCGGATCTGTCGGTCGGTTCCTTGATCGCCGGTAACGGACGGCGCAGGATTCTGGATCGGGCGCAGTCGCTGAGGTGGAAGCTCAGTCCGGGCTTTCACGATTCGCTCGCCGAGACCAACTACGACGCAGCTCAGCGGATAGCGAGTCGCTGTATGCTGCAGGGGTTGAGACGGGCCAGGTTCGATTTCGATCGGACCCTCGATCGCCTGTTGACCAGCCGTTGGCTGGGATTCCCGCTCATGCTGCTCGTTCTAACGGTAGTGTTTTGGCTGACCGTCGCCGGGGCCAACGTACCCTCGCGAATGCTCTCGGCGGTGTTGCTCGATGCCGTACACCCGGCCCTGAAAGGGATCGCTTCCGGGGTAGGTGTACCTTGGTGGCTGGACGGTCTTTTGATCGATGGTATGTACCGGGCCACCGCTTGGGTCGTGAGCGTGATGCTACCGCCGATGGCGATCTTCTTTCCCCTGTTCACACTGCTGGAGGATTTCGGCTACCTGCCGCGAGTGGCGTTCAACCTCGACAAGCTGTTTCAAAAGGCGGGAGCACATGGAAAACAGGCGCTCACCATGTGTATGGGTTTCGGCTGCAACGCCGCCGGGGTCGTATCCACGAGGGTGATTGACAGTCCCCGCGAGCGTCTCATAGCGATCATCACAAACAACTTCTCGTTGTGCAACGGCAGATGGCCCACCCAGATTCTGATCGCGACGATCTTCATCGGCGCGTTGGTGCCGGCGCACGTTGCGGGATTGGTGTCGGCGACCGCGGTGGTTGCGGTTGCGATTCTCGGAATGGCGGCCATGCTATTTGCTTCTTGGCTGCTCTCGAGTACGGTGTTGCGCGGTGAGGCGACTACGTTCAGCCTCGAACTTCCCCCCTACCGCCCACCGCGTATTCTCCAGACGCTCTACACGTCCGTGATTGATCGGACCATGATCGTCCTGTGGCGCGCGGTGCTGTTTGCGATGCCAGCGGGTGCCATCATCTGGCTGGTTTCCAACGTTCACGTAGGTGGTGTGAGCATCGCAGAGCACGCGGTGAGTTGGCTTGATCCATTTGCGGTCCTTGTCGGATTGAACGGTGTGATCCTACTCGCCTATGTTGTTGCGATACCGGCCAATGAAATAGTCATTCCGACGGTATTGATGCTTACGGTACTGACGCTCAGCGTCGGAGGAGGGATAGGCGAAGGAGCCGGAGTGATGTTCGAGCTGGACTCCGCGGGAGACACTGGCACCATTCTCAGGGCGGCGGGGTGGACGACGCTGACCGGTATCAACCTGATGTTGTTCAGCCTGCTTCACAATCCCTGTTCCACAACGATCTATACCATCTACCACGAGACCAAGAGCGCTAAGTGGACCGTGGTCGCCACGATGCTGCCTCTGCTGATGGGGTTGGTCGTTTGTTTCTTGGTGACCCAGGTTTGGCGATTGGCGGCGGTCTAGGCCGAGACTCGGCGACCGCTCTCCCCATCCGTCATAGCACCACACTGACTCGGGTTCGCTAGCCCCCCGCCGCGGGTAGTCGCAGATCGGTCAACGCCGCTGGCCACTATGAGGGGCATTTGTAGCTGTGATCCTGAGTGGGGCGCGATGAATTGCCGACAGTTGAGAACGATCCCGCGAGCGGTGCCCGCGGGACCGTTCCTGCTCGGCGGACGTGCAGCGTCTATTTGGATGGCTTGTTGCTGAGACTCCAGACGTATGCTGCAACCGCCTTGACTTGATCGTCGGTCAGTGGCGGGCCGCCCTTGGGGGGCATTACAGCGCCGGTCGGAGATGTGACCCCCGCCATGATCGTAGCTAGGATCTTCTCGTAGCTTCCGTCGGAATGAGTCCACTCGGAATCGGTCAAGTCCGCTCCCAGCCCGGGAACGCCTTTGGCATCCTGCCCGTGGCACGTGAAGCAGATGCCTGCCCCCTTGAAGATCGTCCCACCCTCAGCAACCATTGCATCGGTCACACCAGAGGGTAGTTCAGTTTGGGCAACAGCTGCGGGCACGACGAACAGCAAGGCGCCCAGGGTCATTGCCAAGCGCAACAGCCGTGATTTCACTTTGTATCCTCCTTGAGCACGAACTTGTTCTGGCCCTACGCATCGGCCATGCGAGCGGCCGACGCTCCGTAGGACCCAACAAAAAACTAGCCAAATTGTGCCTAATATGCGCTGTCGAGTCTACCCCTATGTCCCGGCTAGGGTCCAGCTGCCCCGTCTGCCGCCCGAGTGACCCGCGGTAGGTCGAGCGTGATCTGGAGACCTCCGAGCTCGCTACGGTCCGCCGTGATTGCCCCATTGTGGGCTTCCATGATGGCTGCCGAGATAGTCAGTCCAAGCCCGGCCCCAGTAGACCGTGTGCGGGCAGCGTCGGCCCGGTAGAGCCTTTCGAACAGATGCGGTAGCAGGTAGTCTGGGATACCCGGCCCGTCGTCGGCTACCGTGATCCGGACGATTTGTTCGCAGCGGGAGACCGTCACATCTACCCGGGTTCCCGCCGGCGTATGTTGCACCGTGTTGAACAAGAGATGATCTAGCACCAGCCCGATCATCTTCTGGTCCACCATGGTGGTAGCGTCGGCGCCGATGGTTGGGTGCACCCGGATGCTCCGACCTTCGGAGCGGGACCGGATTCTCCCGACGGCGTCATTTGTGAGGTCAGTCAAGTCGGTTGGCGCCAGCTGCGGCTGCAGGTCTCCCGCCTCGATCCGCGCCAAGAGAACCAGGGAATCTCCGATCGAGGACAAGTGCTCCACTTCTTCGAGGCAACTTTCGAGAACGGCCCGGTAGTCTTGCGGAGTGCGCTCGCTTCGCAACGCGACCTCGATCTCACCGTGCATCGCCGTGAGCGGGGTGCGCAGATCGTGCCCGAGGTCGGCAATTATGCGACGTTGCTGCTGGTAGGCACCCTCCAAGCCCTCCAGCATCTGATTCAGAACGCCGACAAGGCCCTTGAACTCTGCCACATCGGCATGGGCCGTAATCCGATTCCCCATGGAACCAGGCGTGATGGCCTGCGCCTGAGCCGTGACCGCCGCTACCGGTTCTACGGCGACACGAGCCAGCCAGCCGGCGCCCACCATAGTGGCCGCAGTCCCCAGCAGCACGGTTGCCAGCATGAGCGAGAAGATCCGTCGCTCCACTTCTCCCAGCGGCTGGAGTGATGCCGCCACCTGGATGACCGCCGCACCCCCCACGCTCCCGGCGGGTGCCGGTGCATACAACGATCGAATCCGATGGCCGCTCCATGAATGGCTCGCGATGACCTGTTCCCGGGACAGGGCATGTTCGAAGCGTGCGCTGTCCATGGGAAGGCTGATGGCAAAGATCGTGTTGGCCGACAGAACCTCACCTGCGGCATCACGTACCGCAATGAAGCGGTTCACTTGGCGGACAAACGTATCCAAGTCGTTGGAGCCAGGCTGGAACACGACCGGTAGCCTAGCAGCTAGGGTAGCAGCTTCGAGTTGGAGAGTCGACTTGAGTGATTCGTCGAGTTGGCGGCTGAGGCTGTAGTGCGTTCCCAGGAACGCCCACAGCGAAATCAGCAAGAGAGCCAGGAAGATGGTGAAGGAGAACCGCACCGCGAGAGTGCGGCGCAGAGAGCGCATCAGGTCTCAGTGTCGTCGGTCTTCAAGCAGAACCCCACCCCCCGGACGGTCTGAATCAGGTCACTGCAACCGGCCTCCCGCAGCTTGCGGCGAAGGTTCCCGACGTGAACATCGACCACGTTGCTCTCGGGATCAAAGTGCATGTCCCAGACCTTCTCCAGCAACTCAGTCCGCCGAACTACCTCCTCAGGATGCAGCATGAAGTGCTCGAGCAATTGGAACTCACGCGGTGTGAGGTCCAGCACCTTGCCTCCGGTGCGAGCCTGATGCTTCATGCGGTTCAGTTCCAAGGGGCCGTAAGTGAGTCGCTCCAACCGGGTTGAGCCACCACGTCTGATCAGGGCTCTCAGTCGGGCCAGCAGCTCATCGAATCTGAAAGGCTTCGACAGGTAGTCGTCCGCACCGGCATCGAGCCCACGCACGATGTCTTCCGTAGAATCACGCGCAGTCAGCATAAGTATGGGCGTCTTACGTCCTTCACGACGCAGCTCCGCGGCAACTTGCAGCCCATTCTTTCTAGGCAGCATTATATCGAGCATGATGGCGTCGTAGTCGTTGACATGCGCCAGCGTTGTCGCCTCCTCACCATCTTTGGCGACATCCACTGCGTAACCTTCTTCCCGCAGACCCATTTGAATGAAACCGGCTACCTTCCGGTCGTCCTCGACGACTAAGACCCTCATGAGTGGAACCCTACCCATGGAGCGGTTAGTCCCGGCTGAATCATCTGTTAATTCGTCTTCATGAAGTAGCCCCATAGCGCGGCAATCTCAGAATGAACCTGGCACCATGTCCCAGCCGGCTTTCGACTCCGAGATCACCACCCAGCAAGCGGGCTAGCTGCCGCGACAAGGCCAGTCCAAGTCCCGTGCCACGCTCTTTCTGCTCGCGCCCCTGTTCGAAGACTTCGAATATCGCAGTCTGATCTTCTGCCGCTATGCCTTCACCTTGGTCGACGACGTCGAACCTCATGCTCTCCGTGTCGACTCTCACCTCGACATTGATGGCCTTGCTCTCAGGGCTATGGCGTACTGCGTTGGTCAACAGGTTGATGAGAATCTGACGCACCCTCTGCGGATCCGTGTGGCAGGTAATCTCTTGATCGGCGCCGATCGTTTCTATCTTGACGTTCTTGCGAGTTGCAGCCGGTTCGACAGACCGCACCGCATCTCTCACCACTTCCCGCGCATCTGCATCTTGAACTTGGGGATGCAGCTTGTCTGCATCCAGCCGGCTCAGCTGCAGAAGATCCTCGAGCAACGTGAGAGTCTGCTCCACCGACTCGTGTACCTCTAGGGCTTCCCGCGGGGGATTCTCGCCGGCTTTGCGTAGCCACAGATCAGCCCAGCCGTAAGTCGCAGTCAGGGCATTGCGCAGCTCATGGTTGATCATCGCGTAGAACCGATCACGTGATTGCTGCATTCCCTTGAGCTCTCTCAAGAGCCGGGCTTCTTTTTCGTAGAGGCGCGCATTCTGTACAGCTACTGCGGCGTGTCCAGCAAGCATCACTGCAACCGCCTCATCTTCGGCAGTGAATTCGGGGGCTTCGGTCTTCTCGGTGAGATACAGGTTACCGATCGGATTCTCGCGACCGAGGATCGGTACTCCCAGGAAAGACTTCATCGCGGGGTGATTGGCTGGGAATCCATATGCATCAGGATGCTCGGCGAGGTCTCTCACTCTCACCGGACGCGGATCGGTAATCAACAGGCCCAACACGCCTCTGCCGCCCGGCGGTGAGCCGATTCGGCCGTGCATTTCCGGCGTCACGCCGCTGGTTACGAAGGAAGAAACGCCCTTGCCCTTGGGATCCAGGATGGCGAGTGCCGCGTATTGCGACCCAATCACGTCACGTGCGGAGTCCGCGATGGTCTGGAGCACGCGGTCGAGGTCGTGCTCGGACGTGATCCGAATGGCTGCCCGTGAGAGCTGCTCGATCCTGGACCAGATTCTTGCGTAATCGTCGTCGCTGCGCTGTACCATAGTCGGCAAGGTAGTGACGGCAGGGCCAGAGTTCCAGACTCATGCCCTCTGCGGTCTTGAATCTCAAAAAGGGTAGACGACGGGAGCTAGATCCTAGCGGTTGCCACGGCCCGCACGATGTCGCTCTGCGAGATCACACCGACCAACTCTCCCCCTTGTTCCACGAAGAGCCGATGTACCTCGAGCTCGAGCATCTGTTTCGCGGCCTCTTTGACATTGGCATTGGGACTTATCGTCTTGGGCCGGGAGGTCATTACCTCAGCAACGATCGTCCGCTCGAACAGGGCGTTTCGTTCTTCCGCATCGGAACACTCGGCGGCTGCTTCGAGCACGTCGCTGGTCGACAATACGCCTACCATCCGATTGCGGCGGTTCACCACCGGGAGGCCACGAATGTGGCCTTCGGCGAGAATTACAACGGCCTCAGCTACAGTGAGATCTTCCTGGACGACCTGGACGTCTGTCTCCATCAAGTCGGCGACTTTCATACTATTTGCCGCTGGTGGCCGAGGGGGCTGTCACATGCTTAGTCTTCATTCTGAATCTTGCGGAGCCGGTACCGGCACCACAAGGGTCGAGGTAGGCAGGTGATTCAACAGCCGCTCCGTCGTGCTGCCAACTAGGAGTCTATCGACCCATCCCTTTCCGTGTGAGCCTACTACCAGCAGGTTTGCGTTCCAGTCCTCCACCTCCTCGGCGACGCAACGGTCGGCAGCCCCGCGGCGGACCACCAGCGAAGTATTAGTACCCTCGGTCAGGCCGGATACTACGTCGGTGAACTGTTCCTCAGAGAGGCGGTAGTAGGCCTCTTGGTCCATGGCGATCGGAAGGGCGGCAATCAGTGGCAGCGGCTCGACCACATGAATCACTCGCAATTCGGCCCCCCAAAGCTCGGCAAACCTGATGGCCTCTGCTACTGTTGCTGCAGCGGCGTAGGACACGTCCACCGCTGCTAGAACACGCCTGACATGCGCGTCTTCCATGCAAGATACGAGGACGGGCACACGGGATGTGCGAACGACGTTGTGCACCGTGCTGCCGCCTATCCATCGTGTAACGGCTGGGTGGTGCTTGGCACCAAGGACCACCAGATCAGCGCTGCGTTCGGCCACGACCTCCCGGATCAACACCGCTGCCCTCCCCAGCCTCACTTCCAGCTGGGAAATGGCATTCGGTGCAACTGCGGACCCCAGTGCCTCGGTGAGCCTTTCCTGGGCAATCTGGAGAACGGCCTCATTCATCGCTCCCACGTCTATGGGAATGTCGGTGCCTCCAGAGGTCGCCCAATACTCTCGCGCGGCATGTACGAGACGGCACTCCACGCCCGCGGCGCGTGCAATTGCCCATGCCACCTTTGCCGAGCGGACGCCTTCCGGGCTGTCGTCGACTCCAGCCACGATACACTTCTGCAGCACGGTCGGGCCTCCGTGATAGGGTTGTGTGACCCCATACCAGCTTGTAGGTGTCTCCTGGGCGGATGTGCGTGAGGTTAACGCCAATTGCGGCCGTACTCAAGGGAGTGCCACACTGATTAGGCTGTCTGACTCGGTCGAGTTCTGTCTCGGGTCAGTGGGACTGCGCGGGACCGGGAACTACCTTACAGAGGCGTGCGATCATCCATCCATGGGAGGACACAGTGATTTGGCGTTCCTGGACTACGGGCGATTGGCTCATGGCGCTCGCCGTGGTCCTTTTCATGCTGGCCGGTGCTGCGAAGCTCACCGAGCGGCAGGGTAGGTTGGGGTTGGCGCTCATTCTCCTGGGTCTGGCGAACGCACTCCTGTTGACTCTGTCCCGCCGATAACCTGCTAGCGCCGACGCCGTTCCTCCGCGGGCGAGCCAGCTGGGTTACAGCGGTACCGCGATCGCCAGCCCGGCTGCGATTGTGAGGTCGTACTGGATGCGGTTGTAGCCCAGCTCTCCGAAATGGTAGATCCAGGTATCAAGCTCGAGGATCAGCGCAAGAAAACTGTTGTCGATCACGTAGTTGACACCGGTTCCGAAACGTCCCGCGAATTTCGTGAACTGGGCCAGACCGGTGTCCTGTGGATCCACATTCACCCATCCGGCTCCGGCGATGAAATAGGGTACGAAGCCAGATGCCAGCGGTGCGCCAGCCTGCAGGTCGAAGCTCACGAAGGTACGCTTGAATGTGGAGTCGGACAGTTCGAGGGCCGTACCCTCCCAATCGCTCTCGACCATGGCGAACGAGCCTCTGAGGGCGAAGTTCGTGCTAAGCTGCACCGCAAGCCCCCCTCCCACCATCCAACTAGCGCGGAGGTGGTCTCCTGCCTCGTCCAGGTTGCTCAGAGGGAGGTCTCGTCCTCCATACCCGAACAAGGCAAGCGCTCCGCTCTGGGCCTCCAGTGGCGGTGAGAATATGCCCAACGTCAGTCCTGCCAAAGCCGCCCAGCGAAAGCGATACAATTCAGGAGTCCTCATTGCCGTTCAAAACGTTGTCGCTGCTGAAGCTACCACCAGCGGCAGCCGCAAGAAAGAGGAATACCGAGGAACGGCTAACTGGTGTGGCACGCCTGGTCCGAGACCCGGTCACTGGCCTTGATCGTGCGCCAGTTCGACTACGAAGCAGGCACCACCCAAGGGACTTTCCTCTGCCCAGATCTTGCCGCCCATCTCAGCAACAACGCTGTTGCTCAAGCTGAGTCCCAATCCTGATCCCTTGTCGGGGTCTTTGGTCGTGAAAAAGGGGTCGAAAATGCGCTGCCGCAACTCCACTGGCACGCCCGGCCCCGAATCGGAAATGCTGACGCGGACTCGGGATCCGGCCCGCTCGGACCGTACCTCGATCATTGGTTCCGCCACTCCTTGGACGGCGTCTTCGGCGTTCGCTATCAAACTGAAAAAGACCTGTCTGAGGTCAGCGAGCGGTCCAGCTACGGGCGGGAGAGCCGGGTCCAGTTCAGTCCTCAGGTCGATGCACCGCCAGTGGTCCAGTCGGGACCGGAGGTCAAGCACTTCCCGCAGAAGGTCATTCAGTTGAACGCTGTGCAAGTCCCGGTCTGACCTGCGGGTGAGGTGGATCAACATCTTTGCTATACGTGACGCGCGATCGACCTCTCTGATGATCACTCGAGCCGAATTGCTGGTCTCCGCGTCGTCCGTGCCGGATGCTAGCAGTTCCGCCTCGATGCGTATTGCGGCAAGCGGGTTGTTGACCTCGTGTGCAACGCCACTGGCGATCTCACCGGCGGTAGCTAGTTTCTCGCGCGCTATGGCCTCTCTCTGGAGCCTCAGTTGATCAGTGCGGTCGTGCAGCGTCAGGAGGAGCCAACCGGGGTGATAGCCAACGATCTGAGTTAGAACCGCGTCACAAGACCGCTGGTCTTCTTCCTGGCAGACAGTTAGGCCACCTTCCCATCGAGTGCCGGAAGCAGCTATCTCCAGTGCGTGAGCGAACGACGCACCATCGAGAAAGACCGGCAGCAGGGTCAGAGACCGCCCGGAAACCGGCAGGTCCTCTCCAACTCCGGTCAGCGCGACGAAGCCACTGTTGGCGCTCAGCACCACACCATCGCTGTCGATTAGTGCTGTCGGTAGCGGGTTCGAGTCCACTATGCCCTTGGCGCTGGCACCGATTCGCTCGACCCCCCGGGATCGGTCGAGGAGTGTAGCCAGTGCATTCGTCACGGCCATGATCGCATCGGTGGTGGTGGTCGCGGGGGGCTGCGAAGTAGAGTACAGCTGTGCCACGATGATTGAATCAGTTGCCGCGTCAGTCCAGGAAGTGACATGGGGAGTCGTTCCTGTTCGTGGTGCAGGACCTGCAGTGGCCGAGCTTCGTCTCGCACCAGCGCGGTACTCGATCGACACAGGAACTTCGCCGGCCCAGCTACTGATCGCAGCGGCCGCCCCCTCCAGGAAATCTGATAATTCCTGTGAGCGCAGCGCCGCTCGGACCAGCGCGGTCAGGGGGTTGGGAGATGATGCCACAGCAGAGTCGGGTTCCTAGTCGGACCAATGTAATCGATCACGAACGGCTAGATAGAGGGACGGCGATTACAGGCCGTCTCGCACTCAGGGTCGGCTCGGATCACGGAGCGGATTTGACATTTGCCGTCCCGCGCTCGATGTTCACGTTCCCTTGTTTAGGAGGTGTGACACATGCGTGTCTATGGAAGTGAAGCTATCCGCAACGTGGCGGTAGTAGGCCACGGTGCGAGCGGTAAGACTGCACTGGTTGACGCCCTCGCATTCGTGGCCGGTAGCAGCAAGAGACATGGTTCGGTCCCCGATGGAACGGCACTCACCGACTACACTCCCGACGAAATCGAGCGGCAGTACTCCATCAGCCTGGCGCTGGCCTATGCCGAGTGGATGGACACCAAGATCAACCTGATCGATACTCCGGGTTATCTGGACTTCACCGGTGATGCTATGGCCGGTGTATACGCTAGCGATGCCGCTTTGGTGGTTGTCGGAGCAACTGCAGGTGTTGAGGTCGGAACCGAGAAGGTGTGGGAATACGCCGCAGATCGTGGGATTCCACGTTTGCTGGTTGTCTCGATGTTGGACAAAGAACACGCCGACTTCGAACGGATCTACCAGGATATCAAGAAGAACCTCAGTGCAAAGGTTGTACCGATCGAGATTCCAGTCGGTGAAGGTGCCGACTTCCACGGCATCATCAACTTGTTTTCGAAGCGATGCCATATCTTCAAGAAGGGTACCAAGACAGGTGAGTACGATGAGGTCGATGTTCCTGAAGAGTATGCGGATCGATTGGAGCGATACTCCCAGGATCTGATTGAGACCATTGCTACCACGGATGATGCGCTATTGGAACGCTATCTGGGTGGTGAAGAGATCACACGCGATGAGGCCATTGTGTCAATGAAGGCAGGCATGATTCGTGGGGAGCTTTACCCGTTGCTGTGTTGTTCTGCGCAGAATACTTACGGGACGCGTGCGCTGCTGACCAAACTCGTCGAACTGGTCCCAGCCCCCAGCGAATGCCCGCCGGTAGCGGCAAAGACTTGGGGCGACGCGGTGGATGTGAACTTGGAAGCGAGTGATCGGGGGCCCTTGGTGACCCAAGTGTTCAAGACCGTTTCCGAGCCGCACGTCGGAGAGGTTTCACTCTTCCGGATCTACTCAGGCAAGGTCGGGAATGGAGCAGATGTCTACAACGCGCCTCGGGAGCTGATGGAGAAGCTAAACCACCTGTCGGTTGCTCAGGGCAAGGACCGCGTCGAGGTGCCCGAACTCCACGCCGGTGATATTGGCGTTGTGGCGAAGCTGCGGGATACGCACACAAATGACACGATGTCCACTCAGGGCACGCCGATCGTGCTGAAAAAGATCCCGTTTCCAGATCCGCTGATCGTCTTGTCGGTGGCGGTAACGAAGCGGGGCGAGGAAGACAAGCTGTCCATGGGACTCCAGCGGCTGCACGATGAGGATCCCACGTTCGACCACAAGTACAGTCCCGAATTGCGCCAGACGCTGATAAGTGGTAGGGGTGAGCGCCATCTCGAGGTGGTCGTCAAACGGCTCGAACGCAAGTTTGGGGTACACGCGGAACTTGGGAAGCCGAAAGTGGCCTACCGCGAGACATTCAAAGGCAAGGGTGAGGGGCAGGGGAAACATAAGAAACAAACTGGCGGTCGTGGACAGTACGGTGACTGTAGGATTCGCATCGAACCGCTACGTCGTGGGTCCGGTTACGAGTTTTCCAATTCGATCGTAGGAGGAGCCATTCCCGCGAAGTACGTTCCGGCTGTTGACAAGGGCATCAAGGAAGCAGCCGAGCGGGGTGTGTTAGCGGGATCTCCTGTCGTCGATTTCAAGGCCGATTGCTACGACGGGAGCTACCATGATGTCGACAGCAGCGAGCAAGCCTTCAAGATGGCGGGCATCATGGCCTTCAGGAACGTTGCGCCAAAGTGTAAGCCGATAATCCTGGAGCCGATTCACGAAGTCGAGGTATGGACCCCTGATGAGAACCTAGGTGACGTGATGGGTGACCTCTCGTCCCGCAGGGGCCAAATAGTCGGGACCGAACCCGACAGGCGTCTCACGAAGGTGAAAGCGTTTGTGCCCGAAGCCGAGATGTACCGCTACTCGACCCAACTGCATTCGATGACGCATGGGCGCGGGACGTTCCGTTGGCAGTTCTCCAGCTACCAAGAGGTTCCGCCCGATGTGGCCGAGAGGATCATCGCCGAACGGAAGCGGGATGAAGAAGAGGCCGCCAAGGGGTGAGTGGCCCCTATGATTCGACCGACGGCTCGCGCCCGCTCCGCGGCGCGGGCCGTTTGTCCGATCGTTGGAAGCACCTGAACGAAAATGCAAAGGCATGTCTCGCGTCCGCCTCATGCCGCACGTCTTCCAGCAGCATCCACTCGGTCCAGTCGATTTCGGGGAACAGAATGTCGCCCTCGACTTCGGCGTGTACCACCGTTAGATAGAGACGATGGGCGTGCGGTAACGTCAGACGGTAGATCTCTCCTCCACCAGCGACGAACACCTCTCGCTCACCTGCGGCAAGGGTGAGTGCCTCCGTTAGGGTATGGGCAACACTGGCACCTAGCGGGTGGTAATCTCGATCCCTCGTTATGACCACATTGTGGCGCTGGGTCAGCGGTTTGTTGAGAGTTTCGAACGTCTTGCGTCCCATTATCACCGTGTGACCAAGGGTCAGTTCCTTGAAGTGGCGCATATCGGCCGGCAAGTGCCACGGCAAAGCATCCCGGGCGCCAATGACCCGGTTTTCGGCTACCGCTGCAATGAGTGAGATTATTATACAGCCACCTTCGCCGGTATATGGGGATGCGGATTGTAACCGACCAGGGTGAAATCTTCGTACGTGAAGTCGAAGATCGTCTTCACGTTCGGGTTGATCACCATTGCCGGTAGCGGCCGTGGATCTCGACTGATCTGCAACCGAGCTTGATCCAAGTGATTCACGTATAGGTGAGCGTCACCGAACGTGTGAACGAACTCGCCCGTTCGCAGATTGCTGACCTGTGCCACCATCATGGTCAGTAGAGCATAAGACGCAATGTTGAACGGCACGCCTAGAAACAGGTCTGCGCTTCGTTGATAGAGTTGGCAGGATAGGCGGTCTTCGTGCACGTAGAATTGGAAGAACACGTGACACGGGGGTAGCGCCATCCTCGGGATCTCCGGGACGTTCCAGGCGCTCACCAACAGGCGTCGCGAATCCGGGTCGCGTCGGATGTTGTTGATTAGCTCGCTGATTTGGTCCACAGGATCGCCGGTCTGCGTAGGCCAGGATCTCCACTGGCGGCCGTAGATCGGGCCGAGATCGCCGTATTCGTCAGCCCACTCGTCCCAAATACTCACTCCATGCTCGTTGAGGTACCGTATGTTCGTGTCACCGCGCAGAAACCACAGGAGCTCGTAGATGATCGACTTGACATGCAACTTCTTCGTGGTGACGAGCGGGAATCCAACGGAAAGGTCGAACCTCATTTGGTGGCCGAACGTACTTACGGTCCCCGTTCCGGTACGGTCTCCTTTGGGCGCACCGTGGTCGAGGACGAATCGCAGTAGATCGAGGTATTGCTTCACGACCTCGACATGTCCTTCAATTGGGTGCTGCGGGTGTGGGTCTCATATTCCGACATCGTTGCCACCATGATGGGCCGGCGAGTATACGAAAATACAGCTTAACCATCCAATTAACCGGGGCGATGAGCCTTGTGATCAGGAGCGTACGGTAGACTTGGCCACGAGGGATCTTCACTTTGTGGCCGGAATCCACCAACTGTGGATCGCGGTCTGCGAGTCGCAACGTGGCGACTGCGAAGTAGAGTGATGTGAGACAGAAGCTACGGATTCCGTAGTGCCGACGTGGCAGCGCCGTCGAATAATGCAGGGCGTCACATAGGTGCCCTCTCGCCTTCCGAATCAGTGAGCGCAGCACCTGCTTGGACTCGGCCAAGTGGGCTTTGTCCTGGACCTCATCGCGGCTGATTCCGGCATCACGACACATTTGTTGCGGTAGGAAGCTTTGTCCGCGGCGCCGATCATCGGCCACGTCCTTGATGATGTTCGTGAGTTGCAGGCCGAGGCCGAAGCTGGTGGCGAGCGACTTCAGGCGCCGGTACTGCGGCGCGGTTGGGAAGGGTCGATGCTGCCGGAACAGCTCCGTGAGAAGGTGCCCTACCGTTCCCGCCACATAGTAGCAATATCGCTCCAGATCGTCTACGGTCGCTATTGAAGCTTCATGCGACCCAATCCCGGTCCGGCCGGCGAATTCAGCCATACCCCAACACATTTCCTTGATCCATGGCCTCACAGCATTTTGCTGCTCCACCGGCAACCTGCGGAACTCCGCCAGCACCGTATCGGCCTCGCGCGCCAGAAGCTCCTCGTCGGATGAAACCGATTCAAACGTGTCGCGCAGCAGCGCCGCATCGGCGCCTTCTGGATCCAGGCACCGGCCAAAAGCCTCCAATAGTCGCGTTCTCTCGCACGGTTCCAAATAAGGGCTGTCCTCTATGGTGTCTGCCACCCGGCACAGTAAGTACGCCACTAGCACAGCGTGCTCCAGGTCGTCGGGCAGCAATCGAATGCAAACGGCGAACGTGCGGGATACTTTGGGCAGCATGCCCTCGCAGAATTCACGTTCGCTGGCTTGGTGAGCCTGAGTCGCACTTGCCATGATTGTTTACGTCGCGTTTGACCGTCTAGTCCATTGCGGTAGCAAGGTCCGCCATGTGAAGACGTCCCGTGGATCGGTTGCTTCGTTGATGATACCTGCTGCCATGCGCTGCAAGTTGATGCTGGAGCGAATCCGTGCTGCAATGAGGTCACTCATCCACGGCTTGGAAATCCACCGTTGGGCCACTTCGTAGCCAAAATAGCGGGGCATCAGGTGTTCATGAACCAGCGATTGGAACTGGCTCAATGGTTCCAAGCTCGATTTCACGAGGGCGCTGTGAACTTGGAGGGCGGCCAGTGATCCGGTTTGCATTGCCTTGCCGATACCCTCACCCGTGAAGGGGTAAGTTGCCCCGACCGCCTCACCGATTGAGAGGATGGAGGCATCGTTGTGAAACGAAGAACCGGCAAGGCCCGACCTGATTCTCGCGCCGCGTAGAGGTCCGATCGATTTTGCCCGATCCAACAGCGTTCGCGCTATCGTGACTTTGGAGGCGAAGGTATTGAACGCATCGCGCAAGTTGACTTTCCTACCTCTCCTTTCGTTGAAAAACACACCACATCCGACGTTGTATTCGTCGCCTCCGAGTGGAAAGATCCAAGCGTATCCTGGAGCAATGGATCTATCAAACGACACGACCAGCTCCTCGATCTTCACGGGCGATCTGACATAGCAACGTGCTGCAATGCCACTGTGCCCTCTCCGACCCAACATGCGTAGGTCTTCGAGCAACGCGACATCGGCTCCGGTTGCGAGAATTCCAATGCGGGCGCGGATGTGAATGTCGGAACCAGTTGCGTCAGCGTAAACACTACCGTCTGCTGCCTGACGGACTCGCTCCACGGATGCGGTCCTGAACGCGGCGCCACGAGCTACCGCCTCGTCTAGGATCAGCTTGTCGAGTCGCCTGCGCTTCAATGTGACGCATTGCGCTCGGATTTGAACTCGAATGCCAGAGGGACTCAACACGAGTATGTTGTCAATACAGTGCCCCTGGCGCCTTACGATCTCATACAGTCCCAGCGCCCTCAGGCTCATGAGGGCGTCGGGAATCAACCCATCGCCGCATACCTTCTCGCGTGGAAACCGATGCCTGTCGAGTAACAACACCGTGTGGCCGAAAGAGGCTAGGTATGCCGCTGCGGTAGCGCCGGCTGGTCCGGCTCCAACGATGAGAACGTCCCACAGCTTGCCGCTGCCAGCCGCAGCCGACTGAACGGTCTCAGTCCGACCGGTCACCTTGCGTTACGCTCCTTTAGGCCGGCGATAATCCGCCGCACGACGTCGGTCGCTGGATGCTCCGGGGGCACCGGTTCCTCGGTCTCACGCTCTGGGAGTGACGGGTCGAGGATTCTCCGCTTGACTGCTTCGCCCACTACCAGACACTCGGAGACCGTCGCCAGGTCCGTCCAGAAACGGAGTCGAACCACAGAATCTGTGTCGAGACTCATCGAGCTTGTCGTGCGTTTCGTCATCACGTCGAACCACTTTGTCTCTGCGTACCCCTCGGCAGGCCGGAGATGCCGCACCTCGATTCCTTCCGCAGCCAATAGCTCGCCTATCCGTAGTGTTATTGAATCCGCCGACCCGCGGATTGTGTCGGCCATCGCTTGGGGAAATGGCTCGAACCGCGGGCGGATGCCTCCCGCTCCGCACGATGCGACCACCATTGCCACGCCGAACGCTACAGTGGCTCTGCAAGCCGACCGCGTCTCAGGTTTCACGGCCCTCGTCGATTCCGAGGTTCTTGCGAATCTCATCCGCGAAACGCTCCACAAACCCTGGCCGGGGCTTGCCGGGTCCGGGCTTGCCGTTGAAGTCTTCGTGTTCCAGCCGGTCGAGGATCTGTTCCAGGGACACCTGTAGCTTCTCCACCTGGCGGCGTCGATCACGAGCAACCGAGTAGGCGATCGGTACTCCGAGAACGACGGGTATGATTGCCACCGGAACCAAGACGCCAAGTACGAGTGCCACACCTGTGGCCGCTGCGCTGCTCCCCATTACTAGGCCACTTCCCAGCAAGTATTCACTGCGCGTGTTGGACAGGTCCGCGATCAACTGCACCAGGCAACGATTCTCGTCCACTGCGGTGACTCGGGTCAAGACCTCGCGGCAGCGGGCCAGCATGTACTTGCGTCCTCCGACTCCCAATGAGCGGCGCAGAGAGGCCCATGCACCTTCTTTTGGCTCCCACGAGATGGAATCGGTGTAACGCCGCTTGACTTGGAGCAATTCACCTTCCGACATCCAGCGGAGCAGTTCGTTCTCGACAGCTTCGCTGCGACCCGGGATCACGCGTTCAGACGCGACACGTCGGGGTCCGACCAGTCGCACGAGAGCGCCCTGCTCTAACGGAACGAGAGCCCGCGTACGTTCCTCCTGGATGGCCTGTCGCAAATGACCCGGTGCGATCCCCACCTCTTGACCGAGGCTCAGCAGATCGTCTTCGGTGAGCGAATCTCCGATGTCTCGTTCCCTCGACTGCAGTTCCGCCGCCCGTTGGATGATCCGCTCCAATGCGAGTCTGTCGAATCGAGAAGGAATCAGGTCTTTACTCATCGGATCGGACGTGGTGTTCCGTTCGCTTTAAATCGGTCGCATCGGGTAGCGGCGCACCAGTGGATTCGGGAAGTTGCTTGCCGGTTGCCGCGGTGATCTTCTGAGCCAGATCTGTGAACGGCTTGATCATGTCCACTGGTAGCGGCAGGATGATGGTGGACGTGTTCTCGCTGGAGATCTCCACGACTGTCTGCAGAAGTCTCAGTGTCAATGCCGAGGGTTCCTGTCCAATGATGTGCGCCGCTTGAGCCAGACGGTCGGCTGCCTGGAATTCTCCTTCTGCTGCTATCACCTTGGCGCGGCGTTCGCGTTCCGACTCCGCTTGGCGTGCCATGGCGCGTTTCATCTCAACCGGTAGGTCGACGTCCTTGACCTCGACAGCGGAAACCTCGATGCCCCACGGTTCCGTTCGCTCATCCACGATGTGCTTCAGGATCCCGTTGATCTTCTCACGGTCGGCCAGTAGTTCGTCCAGCTCCACTTCACCGAGCACACTTCTCAATGTGGTCTGGGCCAACTGGCTGGTGGCAAACAGATAGTCCTCGATCTCGATCACCGCCATCTCCGGATTCTTGACCCGCATGTACAGCACCGCATTCACCTTGATGGACACGTTGTCTCGTGTGATAACGTCCTGCGGCGGTATATCCATTGCTATGATACGCAGCGAGATCCTCTGCATCTTGGCCACGATGGAGGGTACGAAAACCAGCCCCGGTCCCTTGGTGGCCCAGAATTTTCCCAACAAGAAGGTGACACCGCGCTCGTATTGTTTCAGGACACGGAGGCTACTGAACGCGTAAGCAGCCGCAAGCCCGAGTGCTCCTAGCAGGATTTCCATCAGACGGTCTCCCCATGCTTCTCGACGAGCAATTACCGACGGCCCGGCGCCTCATTCAGTTCCGCGGTCGGGTAAACCTAAGTTGCCATTGCCGCCGCACCCTGGCAAATGCCGGACGTGCCGGGAGCCTCGCAGCCTTGACCTGCAGTTTCCCTGTCGTTCTCGGGAATCGCCGCTGTCGTGTGGCTCCATGCAGCAACGTCAACCATCGGTGGCAGATGCGCCGCAATCCGCACAGAAACGCCAGCGCGGTTCGATCTCGCTACCGCACCTGGCACACTGAGCTGCCCGCACTCGATTACCACAGAAGGGACAGAACTTGACGTCGCGATGGTTCGGTAGTTTTGCAGAGCACTGAGGACATGTCTCCGGATCTGACCGCGCTGGCGCCTCAAGTGGAGTTTCCGTTGAGTCAGTGCTCTGCAGCAGCGGTGCTCGAGTTGCCTCTCCGCTCGTATGCCGTGGCGCGGACGCTGATGGGGCACGTGAGGTTGGGGCGTAGCGTGCGGCCGCCTCCGGCATCGTCTCAACCCTCGATGGCGGCGGTGCGTAGCAACCCGACGGGCTCTTGGCAGCTCGCACGGCATCGGGGTTCAGGAGCGCGCGAGCGGCAGCAAAATCGCGGAAGATGCCAGGGTTGGGGTTGATTGCCTGAACCTCCTCGGCGAGTTGCTGTTGCACTTCTCTGGGTTCAACGGTTACGTAGCCGCCTTCCCCCGCGAGTAGGCGCAGGACAGCCATCTCATAGTCTTGGTTGGTGTCAAACTGGAGCTGATTCCTGTAGCTGCGGTATGGGATAATGCTCTGGTACAGCTCGGAGATTTGAAACGGTGTCTGGAGCCGCGCGGTACCGTGCTTGGCGAGGACCTCCACTAATGTCTCAAAAAGCCGTTCGAGGTCGTCCATTCTGCTCGCTCGGTCCCTCCCTAGCGCCACTCGACGGCCCAGCGGTCATAATGGACCGGTGTGATTCCCGCTGCCTCAAGTACCCTGATTCCGCTTGGATCGCGGTAAGGTCGGCGGTAGAACACGTGTGTGGTGCCAGAGTTGATTATCAGTTTAGCACACATAACGCAAGGGCTGTCAGTTATGAAGAGCACCTTGTCCCGAATATCCCCGGGCGCCTTGACCAAAGCATTCACCTCCGAGTGCAGACAACCGCAAACCCCGGGTGTTGTTGAGTCACACTGGTTGGGAAATCCCTTGGCATTGCCGTTGTATCCGATAGCCAGGACATTTTCCAGCAGCGCGTCGGTGACCACCGTGCCAACCTGGAGCCGAGCACACGTGGACCGTTTGGCTAATTCCTCGGCCATCCTCATGTACACTTCGAAGAGCGGTATCCTGTCGAGTTGCGGTGCTTCACCGTCCGGCAGAATGTTGAGAGGATGCGTGTTGCTACTCAAGCCGTCTTTGAATGCAGTCATCACTGTCGTGCGATAGCCGTGCCAAGCTCTCGTGCATGCTGGTTGGGGTCGTAGTCTGCGAACTGCCCGCGAGAACGCCTGACAGCCAGCCAGTCGTCGAAGCCCGATTCGACGAATCCTTGGGATACTGATTGTTCAGTTGCCGCCCGTATTGCTAGATAGTTGGCGTATTCGTTCTTTGCGTGTCCAGCATGGCCTCGCACCCAAATCCAAGCGGCTTCGTGCTTGCTGCTGACCGCAACCAATCGCTTCCACAGCTGCAGATTCTCAATCTGCCCTCCCCTGCGGCGCCAGCCTCTCGCGCGCCACCCAGGTACCCACTCCGAGATTCCTTTCACCAGATATTGTGAATCGGACACGAAGGTGAAGGGCGCTCGACCGCACGCTTCGGACACGAGCGCGACAGTAGCTATCGCACCAGCTAGCGCCATCCGGTTGTTGGTAGTATCAGGCGCCGAGATGTAGAGGTCATGCCTGGTGATATCTTCGGCGTTGAGGATCTCCACGAGAGAGGCGGCACCTCCTGGATTACTCCCCTCCCTGCCGTTGCCTAGGCAACTCTCATCGGCATGAATCACGACTCGAGCGGTAGTGCGGTCAGGCACCGGTCGACTCCGCTGCGACAATGAGTAAATGAGAGGCCGACGCCGTCACCTCTCTCGCTGTCCTTCCCAATCCTGTCTGAATTCTACCGGGTCGTAGCTGGATCCTCGCAATACGATACGCTCGATAAGACGGGTATGCGCGATGTCTGCCAGGGGATCGGCTGTGAGCACGAGAAAATCCGCGGCCGCACCGGGCTGGAGCACACCAAGGGAATCCGACCCAAGTACCCGCGCCGCCTCGCGCGTCGCCGCCAGCAGTGCCTGTTCGTTGCTCAGTCCGGCTGCGACCAGGAGCTCTAGTTCGCGGTGCAGACTTGCACCAGGTGCCAGTAGCTGGTTGGGTGAATCGGTACCGGTGGCAATCGTGCCGCCTGCCCTGCTGAATAGTCGGAGGAACTGATCTTGCACGGGCCGGGCGCGACGAAACGCGGTGAAATCCGCCTCCCGCATTCCAGCGCGCCGAATCAGATCTGGAACGTCCCAAGCCTCTTGAACGTGCTGCGGCACGCCCGCCAGGTCCAATTGCGCAATGAATTCCTGATCGGCTAGGTAGCCAAAAGCCTCGTGAAGCACCAGAGTCGGTACCACGGCTACATCTGTCTCCGCCAGAGCGCTTGCCGTACGGTCCAACGCCGCCGAATCCAAGGATGCCCACTCACGCCCGGACATCTTCCAACCCGAGAAGAAGTCGTCGTGTGCCCGAAACAGCCTGGCCGGGTCGGGCAGAGTTGCCTCCACCACGCCGCTCATGTGTTCTAGTGATCTCACTCCCATCCGAGCGGCTGTCAGCGCATCGATCCTCCCAAGATGCGCGGCGACCGGTAACTGCAGCGCGGCGGCCTCATCGAGTAGCGGCGCTAGCAGCCGCCGGTCGAGTTTGGTGTAGATCTTAATCTGTGCCGCACCGATCAAGACGCGGTCATCCACCGCTCGACGTGCTGCGGTGGCGTCGCGGACCTCAGTCGCCCCCTCCCAGGTGGCGGGCCTGCCATCGACCATCGGACCGGATACATAGAGCCGCGGCCCATCGATCATGCCGGCCAGCACCGAGTCGCGCAGCGCAACCACGGTGTCGCGGCCTCCTCCAAGTGACCGGACGGAGGTAACGCCGTAGGCTAAGAAACGAGATAGGGCCCAGCGCTCGAGATGCACGTGGGCGTCTATCAAACCCGGGATCACCCATCTGCCATCCAGCCTTATTTCGACCGCTCCGCGGGGCACCTTCACGAGATCGGGGGGACCTATCTGCTCGATCCGGCCGGCGGCGACGATGATCACACCGTCGAGTGTGGGCGGTGCGCCGGTCCCGTCGAACACTGTGGCCCCGACATAAGCCGTCTTGTCGCTACCGGAGCCAAAGCATCCGAGGAGCCCACCAAGCAGGAGCAACACAGATACCGCCCGCGACCGCAGTGCGGGGTCGGGGAGAAGGTTGCCATGGTCAGAATCGAGTTCTTCCCGGCCCCCAGCTCGCCGACCCCACTCGGTGTCCAGGCAGGTCCTCAACAGGCGGCTTAGCATGTACTGATGTTAACGCCGTCTTGCCCTTCTCGCCTTTGATTTCTTGGCCCCGCCCGACTTCCTGCGTACTGCGCGCTTCTTGGTACCCTTCTTCTTCGCAACCTTGCGTCTGGAGCCCCGCTTGGCAGCCTTGCGCTTGGTAGCCTTCCTACTCGTCTTCGCCTTCTTGGTGCCCTTCCGCTTTGCAGTCTTCCCGCGCGCCGGCTTCTTGGTCGCCTTCTTCTTGGCTGCCTTCTTCTTAGTCACCTTCTTCTTGGCTGCCTTCTTCTTGGTCGCCTTCTTCTTGGTCGCCTTCTTCTTGGCGCGCTTAGGAGCAGCCTTGCTCTTGGCAGCTCTCTTCCTCGGTGCAGGCCGCTTGGCGGGTTTTGCCGCCGCCTTGGACCGGACCGGCTCCTTTTTCTGCGCAGGGGCAGTGGGCTCCGCCTGCTCCGGAGTAGATGGCCGCACCTCGGGTCTGGACCAGATGAGGTCGGCCGGCTCCTCTTTGGGCCCGCTCGGCTCTGGTTGCGGTCGCGTCGGCGGGATCAGGGGCATCGGGTCCCACATACCGGGGCCACCAAAACTGGGACCACTGGAATCGGGGTTCATTGACATACGCCTACCTCGTCGATTTATGGCACGCCTATACATTCTGTACACATGACGGCTAACCGCAAGTGGTCTCGGAGATGGATTCTGTCCGGCTTGTGGGATTATGGTCGCAGGTCACTCTTTGCCCGTGAGGTTTTGCCTTGACACTGTCCTTGACCAAGCCTAACGTAGCGAGGCATATCCTCATATTTGGTAGGTAGTTACGGTCCTTGACCTGGTAATGGAATTCGATGGATAGAGTGCGTACACTGATTCCCCTGGCCTTGACGATTGTGACGGCAGCAGTGGTACCTGCGCTGCTGGGGGCCCAGCAGGTGGCCGAGGTCCTGCTCGCCCCTGGTACCGTGAGACTCGCGGTGGGCGAGAGCCGAGAAGTGTTGGCGACAGCATACGACGCCCGTGGCGACAATATCGCGACAGCCAAGTTCGTGTGGGTGTCGTCAAACCCGGCTGTCGTGATGGTTGAGGCCGATCCCAGCCTGCCAGGAATCGCGGCGGTGGTTGGTGTCGCCGAGGGCATTGCCACTATCGAGGCCAAGGTCGGCAACCGCTCGGCGTCCGCCGCTATCCAGGTTTCAGGCGGAGGAGCGGCGTCTGGCCCGATTGCTGCCGCCGGTGCCGCTACTGTGCTGCAAATCGAACCGGGCTCGGTGTTCCTGTTGCCCACCGAGGACGTAGACCTACGGGTGAGGTTCCTCTCAGACGACGGATCACCGGCAGCGCCCTCGGCAGTGACCTGGCGCTCGCTGACGCCGAACATAGCGACCGTGTCGCCCCAAGGCTCAGTGGTGGGTTTGACATCGGGACAGGGTGTGGTCGAGGCGGTGTCGGCCAGCGGTCTCATAGCGCGTGTCACGGTGCAGGTGGCCCAGACACCGTTTGGGTTCGATCGGAGGGTCTTGGCCGTCTCACCGGACCTGAGTGACACGGTCAGAATTGTGGTCCCCGAGCAAAACGACCGGCGGCTGGAACCCAGACGGCTGACCTGGCGGTCTACCGACATCTCTGTGGCGCGCGTGTCGCCCATTGGAGTGGTAACCGGGGTCGGAGCCGGACAGGCGGAGCTGATCGTCTCAGGTTACGGGCAGCAAAACCGGCTTGCGGTTACAGTGCATCGCCCGGTGGAGTTCCTCGATCTGGTGCCGGCGCGGGACCGGGGACCGG
>Ga0209536_100001626_pt1 | contig 36768 bp, 78 predicted proteins | sample DeeMarSeWOR28_12_FD_187461 | JGI IMG/M metagenome (GOLD analysis project Ga0209536, IMG submission 187461) | Marine sediment microbial communities from White Oak River estuary, North Carolina - WOR-2-8_12 (SPAdes) (version 2) | ecosystem: Environmental > Aquatic > Marine > Intertidal zone >... | reverse complement strand
CCACTCAGGTATCTCGAAAGGGGTGCTAGCTATAAGAAAAAGCGGTATCAAAACCGTCAGCAGCAGTTTCAAACTTTTCGAGTACATCTTTCTCAACTCCTTTATCATATCTCGTTGATTTATATTCTCTAATCACGATATCCCAGGTGCCAATAGCGTAGACTGCAATACAGTTTTGGGGTGGCTGAAGAACATTATCGCGATAATCATACATTATAGGAATATCTGTAAAGTACAGATAGCCCTCATAAATAGTAAGATGTGGGGCTTCCACTTTGCCAATAGTCTCAAGTTCATTGCTGTCGGCTCGGAAGCGTAATATTTCATATCTGTTATACATCTATATATATCCTTCTCTGATAGTACACTAATCTTGACTTTCTTTCAAGTACTCTCTCCAGAAATCGATCATTTTCTTACGTAGCTCTAAGTCAGCTGGCTGATAATAGAGTACATGACCGACCTTCTGTCTTCCTACTTTCTCTTCTGCATGGGCACTCCTCAACGGCTTATACATCTGGTCTCTGTCATCCTTACCAGATATGATAGTCCATTCCTCAACGTTGAACCAACCATCTTGCCATAACGGTGTCTCAGGAAGAGATAGGAAATCAAACACCTCTCTGGCAATCTCTTCTTTAGTAATGTTCATTGTTCTGGTCTCTTCTCTTAGAACTCTGCCTCCACTACCCATATCTCCCTCTGATCTTGTGGCTCGTATATGAGCTTCTGATATTCATACTTGCCATCTTTGCATAGAAACCAAACACCGCCAATAGTGGCGGTATCGTTTTCTCTTCCACGCTGGTAGGCATACTCAGTAATCAACGACCAGCAGGGCGTAAACAGGCCAGCAGTGGGGTAGTTGTCAAAATCAGCAGCATACTTGTGCTGGTGTGACCTGATAAGCACATCGGGCGGGTCTATTTTCTTATCAATCATATAGTGCCACAGGTTACGCTCAACCAGCTTGAGAGCTGCATGCTTCTGCGTCCACGGCAGCGATCCCATGCTACCCTGGTGCTTGATGTCAAACTTGACACCAGCGCAGGTCTTCTGGAGATGCCAGTGCGAAGCAACGATTTTTTTCGGTTTTCCAGTTTCTTCATCAATCTCATCAGATACTGAGAATGGTACCACATTATCAATATTCCTTGCGTACATTTCCTCGATCCAGGACGACTGTCCCGAGTGGAACGGCGTACCTCTGACAACATATACCTTGTCAGCAATATCAACAATGGGCTCGTACATATCATCACAGGCCCTCATGATAGACGCTGGATTTCGACTAACCATTTGCCAACTCTTCCCGTTACCTCCCCCTAGCTCACCTAGATCCCCATTCATTACCACAATCTTCTCCCCCGCTTTTACTTTATCAAAACTGTTACAAAAATCATAGAACGATTCTCTAAGGGCAACTTGCCCCCTTGATGGCCTATATGTGCCACCGTCATCATAGTGAAAAATCGGAGGACATAACGCAACCGTTGAGTTGACATGCCCGTCCGATATAACAGCAAGCGCAATCGACTTGTCGCGCTTTTTGCTCGACATAGTAGCCTCCTGTAGGTGTGTTGATTCATAATAGGATCTACTTTTCTCACGTCTAATCTCTCTTTCGCCCATAATATCATACATCAAGTAAGAAAGTTGTCAAGGTGTAATGATATTGCAATATAACGCGAAGGAACCCCCTATCTGGGCAGAATTAGGGGGTTCCAATGTGAGGTGAGTGAGGAAATGAGTAACTACAGTATACCACAGATGTGGGGGGTGTACAGGGTGGAAGGGGTAGATGTGGATGTAGGTTTTCTACGATTATGGTTTCGTGCTTGGGGGGCTGCTCAACTTGGAGGTGCCTAGGTAGGGGTAGGTAACCCCGCTGTAATGAACATACCCCCCTCATTACAGTTCAAATCCGTTGCGCACACGCGCACCCACTCTAGGGGGTGGGGTAGGGGTACCCCACTCCCTGGAGCCAGTAGGAGGTAGACATGGGTAACCAGCATCTACTCCAGCTGGCGAAGGCTTACCACTTCGAGGGCATGGTGATCTATTATGAGAAGGACTTCACAGGGCTATCGCCTGAAGCACGGCGTATGTTGGTGAATTTCTATGAACATAGTAGTGACATCTTGTACATTATGTATAGGGGCTCTTATACAGAATACAAGCAGTTACTCGTGTTATTTCATAATATGAAGCCACCAAGACCAAGCCTAGCAGACGCATTAGCACATGATGTCATAGTCTTTGGTCTATGTCCTAGGGATTTCATTACTCTTTATGAGTATGATCCAGACGAATTGGCCTTCTATGAGCGAGCACAGCTCGCCTACTACAGCTGGAAAATGGGTAAGTAACAATCTAACGCTAGGCTCCGTGCCTAGCCAAGAGGGGAGGACTCTAGGGTCTTCTCTTGTTGGGTGGACACGGATGATCCACCCTGCTAGTAAGGAGGCAGGTATGTTTAAGATGTACCTGTGGCAGATGAGTGCAGCTCAGTTGCGCCAACTCGAGCACGGGGAAGTGTTCCTCTATGAGTTCGAAGATGGAAGAACACAACTCATGTGGGTTGAGTGGGTGACATCTGACTGCGTCACTGTTCACATCTAATACCTATACTACAGCCCTCCACAGGGGACAGAGGGGTGGCTGTGGTATGGGGATTAGCCCCATAGAAACATTCATCCGCACTAGGAGGTGCAAGATGATATTCACCGTTGGTGTTGAAAAACACCTCGGCCCAACTATCACAAGCACAATCATCAAACAGGATGAATATCCAACGCTTGAGCAAGCACTAGATGAACTTACTTCGGTGCTACCAAAGAACATAGAGTTTCCTGCCGTTCTTTATGTGCAGGGATACAACTCTGTTGGATATCCTGCTGATTACTTACGGAGAGCTTGTGTGATATAGGGCTCTAATCAAAATACTACAGCCCTCCACAGGGGACAGAGGGGTGGCTGTGGTATGGGGATTAGCCCATAGGAGGTGTACTGATCACACATCTCCCTATTAGTAAAAGGAGAGCTATGGACACCTTGTATCTCACCCTTGAGGATTATGTGGATTTGCACCCACCTTTTCCAAAAGAGGCAGCAGATGAACCACGCATCAAGGAGAATCCCGCTCCTACATGCAAGGGTCTGCGCTCACGCCTATATGGGCGTGATGAGAAGCTTGCAGCTGTCCGCAAGGACAACAAGCTGCGATGCTGGAGCATCAAGGATGAATGGACATTGAATCCATACAACCGTAACGATGCTAAGGCTGAGGCTCAACTCTATATTGATGAATATTACGCATCACTAGCTGATGATGATATTCTCATGGCAGAGGAAGAGGCCAAGGCTAACGCTATCTATGAGTATTATGGCAATGCTCTAGATAACGCTAGAGAGTGGGCATGGAGCATGCTTCGTGACCACGTTGATTTTCCTTATCTTCTCACACGTGCGAGCTGTATGGCCATCGCAGAGGAGATTGAGGAAAACAAGAAAGCCGCACGTCTAATATTACTGGCGTAAGCGGTTACTATGCACATTACCCTGATCAATGTAATGTGCATCTAACTGCTTTAGGCAGTGAAAGGAGGTACATACAATGTACCGAGAAAACCCTAATAGGTTCGTAATGAACCGCAACGGCGCTCCTAAACTCAGAAACGGGTACTGGGATGCGCTCATGTTGCCCTGGTCAGTTGACCAAGTTCGGGTCAAGCCAGAGAAGGCAGACTATAGCTTTTTGTACAGTCTGCTGGGAATCATCGGATTCCTCATTGTGGCAATGGTACTGCTGGTAGTGTTCCTATGAGCACAACATGCCGTGTAGTACAGGCGATTGCCGTTCTACTGTGGCTCTTCATATGCTGTGGAGGGCCCGTGATTCTTGCCCTGACGAGGGCGGGATGGTGGTGAGATGGAAAAGCTGCTACAAGACATCATCCGCTGCGCCAACGAGCACCTGGGCAGAATGATGGGCGGTTATGGCACCCCTGAAATTCCGGTATGCGAGGAAAGCATTGTCTCTCATGGCTACCGGAAAGATATGGAGCTAACTGAAGAAGATGTCATTAGCGCCATAGAGTGGGTGGACTTCAAGAACCCCATCAAGTGCACTATAAATGTGCGCAGAAACCTTGGCTGTTCATTACCAGCAGCCAAGAAGATAGTTCAGTATCTTGCTGATCTATAAGTGAAAGGAGGCAGAGATGCCACTATGTAAGAAGCACAAAATTAACTTTGGTGAGCACTATCCCTGTCCCATATGCAGTGCTTACCTCATCCCACAGGGGAGCGTGAAAAAGTCCCCTGGGGTAACAGCGCCACAGAAACCCGATACTACCAAGGGCGCACTGACGGCGCTAGTTCAAAAGGAGGTGTCCCGTGGCTAACGGCACCAAAAAGTACGGGCGCAACAAGGATAAATGTGCTGCGTACCGTGCTGCTCATGGAGGTGGCACCCGCCGAAAGGTGTCACACTCTTCTACCAAGAACACCCCATTCCTGCGCCACAAGCAAGAGGTGGAGGAAAAGGGTACGTTCACCATGCCTCCACGTCTCGTACCTGCGACAGTGGTCGAGATGCACAAGGCGTGGCCTGGAGCTGCACTGGGCCAGTTCATGGACTGGACTGGTGTAAAGTTCCAGCGTCCAGCATTCCAGCCTGTGATGGTACAGGTTGGAACCATCAAGAAGGCACAAGTCGAAGCAATCCCTAAGAAACGAGTGCCTTCCTAAATGCCGAGGGCAGTAGGGGCCGATCCCCCTACTGTAAGGCGACAGGCAGGTTCCCAAGTCCTGCTAATCTTGCGCCTTGAAAGGAGGTATCTGCTATGCACTCTGATACCGCCAAAGCTATACTCAGTAACCCTGATATGCTCGAGACATATGTAGGGCCTGTAGTAGAGCCAGAACCATGGACACAATACGGACTATTCACGGGCGACACCGTTGATGTCCGTACACTAGCTAATAGCTATGATGTGTACATGGACAAAGCTGAAGCGGATGCGTTCTATGAGGGGGAACTGGACGCGTTCCGCGAAGCTATCTTGGCAGCCACCACTCCAGTGGAACTGCTCCACATCTATAGTATAGCCAACTTGTTTGACCACGAGATGGCTGACTATGTACCACAGTGGATGGAAGAACCTACTGCCAAGAGACTGATGCACTGCCGTGATGTGAGGGTACACACACACGCAGTATGGCGAACAAGCAAGGCTGTACTTGTTCATGTGGGCAATGCGCCCAGAGGAGGTGCTTATGCACCCAATAATAAAGTCTACACTCAAGGACGCAAAGAGATGGTTGGTCAACCCTGATCCCATCTCTCTGTATGGCCTTGAGCTTGTAGCCGAAGTGGAGAATGCCCTAGAGGCAGGCTTCCCTTACGAAGCAATCCGCGACACCGTAGAGGCACTCCGTGATGTCGTGGATCAGGAGATTGAAGAGTGCCGTGAGGGTCAGCGTAACCTCATCTGTGCTCAGCTGATCGAGCCTACCAGTGAATATCTTGAGTGGCAAGAGTACATTGACTGGTACGCCACAGAGGATGAGGATTTAGCGCAGCTGGCGCGTGAGTCCAGCGAAAGAGGAGGGAACTATGAGTTCCCAACGTAACTTTGACTATGTTGATCGCAACACCATCGTGGTCGAGGACTTCGACCCCATAGCCGAAATCAGCGCTGTCGATAAGGACTGGAAGAAGTACGACAAGGAGCGCAACTCCAAGTCGCTCTACCAAGTCCTGAAAGACAACAAGATTGAGGTTGTAGAGGGCGAGTCCACTGGTGGGTTCGCCATGATCTCCATCAATCCCGATGGTGAGATCAACACCTTTCGCAAGTACAGCTTGACCGCGGTCAAGGCTGCTCTGCGGATGGGCCAGTTCAACAATCCTACCACAACGGAACACACCAAGTTTCACCCTGGTCAAGCCGATGTGGAAGCCGCGAAACTCTGCAAGGTTCGCGGTGGGTGGGTTGTATATGACTGGAAGGGTGGCGAGTACGTCCCTAATTACGTGCTCAATCTCCCCTTTGATCAAATCGAGAGCAAGAATATGCGGAAATATAAGCATAATCTTGGTCGTCTTCACGATGAGATCAACTCGATCCTGATCGCCAAGCACTTTGGCACTCATTGGTACGTAGTGTTCAACCGCAAGGTTGAGGTCACCCACTACACAGAGCTGATCAAGGAAAACCTTGAGAAGCCCTACCAGAGCGCCATTGACACGTTGAACGAGTACTACGACTCGTTCAGCAAGAGCGATCTGAGGGAACGGCACAACGAGTTCAACGATGCCGTAACCCCTACTCCCGAGAAGCTCGCTTTGGTTGAGGAGCTTGGGAAGATCTCCAAGACAGTGATCGTTATTGAGTATGATCCTCGCTTCAACCTCCCTGAGGAATACGAGGTGAATCCCAAAGACGATAACGGGCAGCTCTTCAAGAATATCGTGATGAGTGCCCCAGCTGTCACCTATAAACTGAAGGAGTAATCCTTCAATGGGGGGAGGCTTAGGCCTCCCCCGCTCTGCTCTGCCTTCCACTCCGGTGGAGGGTGGAGCAGGGGGATAGATGGTAGCTAGTTGAACGCCGATCACGTTCACTCAAAGGGTGGCGTGGATGCACGGGTGTAGTATGTGTAACTCCGTGGGCCACGGCATCCCCCAAGTCTCTTGTTGGAGGTGAGACATGAAACAAAGGTTCCTCAGATGGCTCGCTAAGACCCTGGTGCATCATGCTCGGATGGTGTGGCAGGATCAAGACGAAGACATCACCATATTGTATTTTGGCAGCCTTCCGGTTGCCATGCCGCCTGTTCTCCGTAAAGAGATACAGGGTATCTGGAATGATATGTTCCAGAGTCAAATTGATGCCATAGATGAACAGCTAGCTGAGTATTATGGCACAGATAACTGGGAAGAGCTGATCAGCTCTCGCATACGAGAGTTCGAGGAGATTGAGGCCACTGGTGGCTGGGAACCCTGGGAACCCTATGACACAGATCTGGCTCGAGGTAGAGAGGTGCACGGTGGCCCTGGTATAGACGAGGATGGTAACTATGTCGATGTCAAATGTAACTGTCCTAAATGCACTGATTTCTATGACAGGAGAGACACCTTTGATGAAGAGGATTGGGAACGAGTCCTAGAAGACTTCCATGACCCTTCATGGTGGCAAGACGATGAGGATGACCTGGAAGATAGAACAGACTGGCTGTTCTCTGAGTCATCAGGGTCACCTGGGCCATAACGAAAATCCTTTCATATGGTATAATCAGTGCCGAAAGCGTTTTCAGTATAGGGTGTTTGATTGACCTATACCTAATATAAAACCATTTCGTACCCACAGGAGGAAGAAATGAGCAACGAGACCAAAACCAAGCTGAAGTTCATAATACTGGGTATCTTTATAGTTCTCTACTTCATACTCAGTTTCAGTGTACTCATGACTTTTGCTTCTTACATGGACGATAGTCCTGAGCCTGAGTCTGGTACATTCATAGACAGGTTTATCGAATATGCAAAGTGGATAGGCTACATAGTAATTGGGACTGTGTTATGGATGGCCCCTATGATCATTGGTGTAGTATGGTTCGCGGATAAATATATGTGAGGTGAGATATGGAAGATGATGTAGATATAAACAGCTTGAAGTTCAAGGTATGTGATTTCATTGCACAGAAGATACTTATCCCTATAGTCATGGGGATGGTAGAGGTGGTGGATAGGTTCGAGAATTATTACTGCCCTATTCCTGAGCCTGATGAGTATGTAGAGTGGTGGTTGGATCCTGAAGACCCTGAACCTGCTGTTAGTAAGGGGTATGATGGCATCACAAATAGTGAGATGTAGAGATGTACATAGCGATAATAACTGATTGTGATAAGAAGTTGAAGGTTGCTGCTTGGAGTCATGAGGCTCTCGAGAAAAAGATTGTTACAGCATGTCAGCAAGAGCTAGACATGGATGTTTATAACATAGAGGATATCTACAGCGCTGAGCTTACCAGACCAATGTACTCTTTAGAAATGTACTATGTATCAAGTGATATGATGGTAATGGAGGTAAGATGAACATTTTCGTTTGCGTGAAAAAAGAGGCTGGCGTAGTAACAGCTGGTTTTATGAACAGCCCCTATACAATTATAAAGTCCATTGAACATGTGGAAGAGACTGAGCTTAGTCCTGAAGATAAGACATCTATAACTGAGCTGTTTGAGAGTGCAGTTAGGTGGAACGCAGTTTCTTGGGAAGATGAGGTAGGAGACTATCTCATTAGAGTTGAGTGTAAGTGAGGTGAACCATGGAAGAAAAGACTGATCCGAACTATAACCTATCATGGTCAGTGTCTGAGCTACAGTATCTAGCTGAATGCTTCGACAATCTTGGCAATGTGACATTTGGTGAACGCCTGAGAGGTATAGCAGAAGATGTAGAACTTGCTAATAAGCAATGGAGAGATAAGTATAACGACTTGCTAGATAAATCAGTCAAAGCAGCTGATCAACATAGCTCAAACATGTTGGCTCTGGCTCTTGCGCTCAATAGTGAAGAGGTGAAAGATGGAAAATCCTGAGTATCTGCACTATACAGTTTATAAGGCGTTTAGGCGCAATGAGAACTATGACTTGGTTTCAGTAGTAATGGATCGTAAAGCAAGAGTGACTTACTATGAGGATGAGACAGCTACTGCACCTGAGTGGCTTGCCGAGAAGGGTCACCATCTTACAGCATTTGATGAAATATGGAGCGCCATAGAGTTTGCTGCAAATGCCTTTATCGCTGATGATGTAGAGATATGGTCATGTTCTGCATCTAATCCTGTTAGTCTACCAGTGTTCTGTAAGCTACCAATGCTGGACGATGGTGAGTTTGAACCAGTGACGAAGCAAGACCATTCGTGGCCTGATGGCACTGTCATGTTCAAGTATATAAAGCCTATAGCACCCAGAATCACAGTACATGCACAGTGAGGTGAGTTATGCCACATTATCCTGTAAGTAAGTATGCTGATACAGTAATGGTCTTTGCCAGCAACAAGGAAGAGGTAGATCTTCTGGATGCAACTGAGATAACAGACCACTGGTTTACTAATCATGTAATGTCATTGGTAATTCCATTGACACTGGAAAATGCCTATGCTCTCTATGATTATGTTGGCTATAATGTCTTAGACCACACGACTCTACATGCTGACAATATGATATTTAGACGCGAGAAAGCTAGATTCCTGCTAGGTACATGGGACTGTGCTGATAGTCCCTATAAAGTATGTGTCTATGATACGTGGCAAGACCCAGCTTGTGATCTGTGTGTACTTTGCGGTAAACCAGATGAAAGAAAGTGAGGTAACACATGCGAAACAGAAGACGCAGAAAGAAAATACCCCAACAAGTCTCAAGAACTCTAATTGAAACGTTCAATGGTGATATAGTTGCATTAGACAATTTCCTGTTGAATATTCTGAAACCTGGGCAGTATGTTAGAGTCACCAAGAAAGGAACAAGGGAGATAGGATGGATAATCAGACGGAAGCAGTAACTCGCATGCGAGTAGAAGTGTGGAACGGCACTGGTGAAACATATCTCGGCAAGGGCTATTTTGTTGGGCTAGTCGATGTATATGCAATTCACACAGGCCCATTTGGTTATATACTTTCTGAAGAAGATCCTACCAAAGAGCCGTCAGAAGAAAACCTCAAGTGGGCAGAAGAGAATGGAGGAGAGTACTCGCTGATCAAGCTCAATCCAAAGTTGAAGATGGATGACGGTAGAATAATCTATGGTTGCCAATGCTGGTGGCAACCCATACCAGAGGAGGAAGATAATAATGAGTAATAGGCGTAGGCTGTTTTGGTTCTTCATGGCATATGTGGTTGATGAGCTAGGTCATAAGCTCACTGACTGGTGTAGACCGCTAAGCAACTTGTGGGCATATCCTTGTTTCTGGATTCACCAGCATTATGGTGATGCTATATGGGATAGTGAGAACAAGCACTGGATAGAGAGATGGAGGTGTGGCCCAATCTTAGTTACCAGAGACCGCGTCTATGTCAAAGTGGGCGTGCGTTACTTTATATTGATGCAAGGCAAGTTGGGAGCATTCTATGGCTAAGCGTAAATGGTACTTAGTAATAATAACTGTTGATGACTATTACTCAGTCTTTGACGAGACCATGACACTGAAGGCACTTGATATACAGGATGCTTATAAGATAGCAAGAGAATCCTTGCAATGGTATCAACAGGTTCAGCAAATATGGGGGCCATTCAAGAAGAAGCCTGTAGGTCTATCAACTGATATGGGATAGAGTCTTGAAGGGAAGGGAGCCATGTGTTTCTTGATAATATATCTCACAATGGCGTTAGTAGTAGGATATTGGTATTACACAGCACCCCTAGGTATTGAGATTCCAGGGGTCGGGTTCATAAACTTGGAAGAGGTAGATCCATGAAATACGTAGCGTTTGACTTAGAAGTTGGAAAAGAAGTACCTGAAGGTGGGGACTGGAAGGAACTGTTCCCGCTAGGCATTACATGTGCATCAACTGTCACCAGTGATGGTCACATGCTCACTTGGTATCACGGCAATAAGGGACTGTGGTCTGTGCCAAGTATAGGATACATGAGCCCTGACGAAGTGGGCGAACTGATCCACTATCTGAAGACCAAGCATGACGAGGGCTATGTAATACTTACTTGGAATGGCTTGTCTTTTGACTTCGCCGTGCTAGCTGATGAGAGTAATGGTCAACAACGCCTGTGCCAGAATCTGGCTATGGATCATGTTGATATGATGTTCCAGATCCTATGCCAGAAGGGATATCCCATAGGCCTAAATGCTGTAGCTGAAGGACTGGGCCTTGGTGGTAAATCAGAGGGCATGAGTGGCGCACTTGCACCTGTGATGTGGAAGGGCTCTGTAATTGATCGCCTAAAGGTACTGAACTATGTTGACAAAGACTCGCTGCTTACCCTGGAGATAGCTATCAAAGCAGCTGAGCAGAAGTTCTTTGAGTGGACTTCTAGAAGTGGTAGGCTCAATAAGTTTCCACTATGGAAGGGCTGGTTAACAGTAAAGCGGTGTCTCAAGATGCCTAAACCTGATACATCGTGGATGGATAATCCTATGACTAGAGAGAGCTTCCTCTGGTGGATGAAGGAGGACGTATGAACAAGGAAACACAAATACCCTGGACAACATTTTGGGACATGCACTCAGGTGGAAAACTCAAGGAACCACCTTACAACCAGATTTACATTCAGGCTCCTGAGAAAGAGGCAATAGCAGTGTTCTATAACCGCTTTGGGCATGATCCAAACAGAATTACCTGTACATGTTGTGGTAACGACTATGTGATTGATGAAGAAGACGACATAATAAAAGCGTCTGGATTCCACAGAGGCTGCGAATGCACTGATGAGGGTTATATTGAGGAACCAAGCACAGATTACCCATTACATGAATTTGTTCCAATTGAGGAGTTCTTAGAAAATCCAGCTAAGTACTACTCTCTGTTAATCTATGATGAGGATATCAAAGATGAAGAGCGAGAGGCCCGTATCCCAGAATCAGGATGGGTATGGGCAGGAGAATAATATGAATAAACAAGTATGGAGAGGTTTAAGTGATCATGTCAAATCAGTCCACAAGCGTCAGGAACAGGATGCTATTAGGTTTGAAGCTAATGATCCTGATGTCTGTATGATGTGCGAGGCTGAAGGGCCAGATATGCGCAACTTGGTCTTCATGTACTTTTGGGATATGAGTGTAACTGTTCCTGAAGTAATCTCGCTGACTAAGGTAGACGCATGGAAAGGTTTTGAAAATTTCTGGTTACTGCGTACCTGTAAGACTTGTCGGGGTAAATTCTTGAGTCATCTGGAGCAATGGGCTAAAGAATGTAGAGCGCAGCGAGATCAGCCTAAGGGCAGTGATGGCGAGCCTATTGAGTATTTTGAGGAGGATCTTATCTATGTTAGGGAACACGGGAGAACCGTTGCCCTTACGCGTGACGAATGGGAACGGAAATATGGCAACCGTTAGTGCACAATACTCTAGCTCACCTGTAGTAAACAGGATTACATTGGGTTCCACAGCTGGTGAAATAACCGTGGATGAGGCAGTAAATCTAGTATTAGGAAAGGATAATGAGATGGAAGAATATATACCTGTAACAGCACAACCAAAACTCAACTTCGCAGTACAGTCACCACACACTGATCTCGCTAAAGGTAAAGACTATCCACTATTCTTCGTGTATGTCTATCTGCTAGCAGGAACAGTAGTCACCAAGACTGGCGCATTGACCAATGATGCAGTAACATATGTAAAGGTAGTCACACCGAAGAAGACCGAGTATATTGGCAAAGCAGTATGCCATCCACTTGACGAGATGAAGATCGAGGTTGGTGCTAAATTAGCTCTGGCTCGTGCATTAGCAAAGGGTAATTTCAGCAAAGAGACTCGAACACACATCTGGCAGGGTCTCTTCAGATCCTATCCACCTGAGAAATAGGAGGAAACCATGAGTAATAACAACGAGTTATTCTTACAAATGGGTAGAGTGGCCATCGAGATATCAAAACTTCAAGAAATGTATGCTGAGGCCGATGCAATGGAACAAGCGGTTCTTGCGGGTGTAGTCGGCGTTCTTGTAAAAGCTCAAGAGCTCTCATTTGTGGGGGCTAGAGCTATGTTCCACATGCTTGAAGACAAAGAACAAGGCAAGAGTAGTATCGAAAGTGTCAGTAGCCATATAACTGATGTGATGGGCAGGTCTATAATGGGAGCATTTTGTCTTCAGAAAATTCTGTTTCTTCCTGAGGGCCAAGTGGATGCTTTCATGAGTGATAGTGCAGTCACATCTGTCATGGAGATGGAGGACGCGGTTGAAAAGCTCACAATTGGATTTGTCAAGTGAGTTTTCGGTTTCCAATAGACCAGTACCACTAGCGGACACCAGCATAGCACTCATACGTGCGAGGAGGTTTTATGCCTGATATGTATGACGATGGACTGAATAAGGATGAAGACCTGATCGAGGCCGTGATAGTTTTGACCAAAGAGCAGGACAACAGGCTGGAGAGGCTAATGACACGCGTTGGCATCTATGAGTATGCTGAGCTAATCAATGCTGCTGTTAGCCTGTTGGATATGGCAATCAGCGAGCGCAGGAAGGGTAGAGTGATTGCGTCCGTTGATGAACAAGAGATGGAATACTCTGTACTCTACCTAGAGGGTGTTCCAGCATTAGAGTACAAAGGAGACTGAGTATGAGAATAAATCATGTATCAACTGGAACAATTGTGAGTGAGCCTGAGATTAGTGGTGAGGCAGCACGCTTTTCTGTAATATCACGGAGAACATACACTAATGCTCAGGGCGAACTGATCGCCTCCTCCTATAAGTGGGACTTGCACTATCGTGGTAGTCAGCTTGAAGCTCTAACACCACACCTAGTCAAGGGTCAACGAATAGGATGGGAGGGATTCTTCATAGGGAACGAGTACGAGCGCCCTGCAAATACTTGGTGGGACTCTGAAGTTCCAGAGATCTCAATCAATGGGCCTGAAGTGTGGGTAGGCGAGAACAACGAACCATACACACGGTTCCAGGCAGTAGCTACTAGGCTGTCAGTGCTTGGCCCAAGTCCAGTCAAGAAACTGGACAAGATTGAGGATGTTACCACCGTAGTCATAGCTGGCTATCTTGCGCGTGATCCTGAAATGCGCTACACCGCAGATGGTGTGCCAGTGACCAATAGCTCGATGGGTCATTCTCGCACACGCAATAACGGTGAAGATAAAGAGAAGATCACGACTTGGTTTCGCTTGAGTATCTGGCGCAATTCAGCTGAGGTAGCAAATCAGTACTGGAAGAAGGGTGGCTTCTATGTGATATCCGGCGTTCCAGTAGCTGATACTGACACAGGAGCACCACGCATATGGTTCGATAGGGAAACCAACGATCCACGTGCTGGCTATGAAATTAATGTAACTTCATGGTCATTTGGGCCACGTCCGAATGGTGGCCCTGGTGCTGCTAGTGAAAGTAGCTATCAAATGCCACTAGATCAAGAGGATGACGAGATACCATTCTAGTAGCCTAAATGCAAGGAGGGCACCTATCACAGTGCCCTCCTTTAGCGGATTCCCGTCCTATTCAGGAGTGATATCGATAATATCAGGGGATTTTACAGATATAACAATTTCAGTATCGTGTGACGAAAATTTACTTTCAGCTTGGTGCATTTTCGGGCCTTTCATAAAGTCCGCAGCACCACTGTCCCTAACATGTACATCATCCATAAGTCTATCAGTATGGTTGACAAGGAACTCGTATATCTGCAATCGTACCTCAGGTGCAGTTAGTCTGTCAAGACCATCGTCAATAATCTTGTTTAGTATAGCTTCACGTGCCACAATGACATGTTGTAGCTCATGGCGCTGTACTCCGTGCAGTGTCTCACGGTACAGTTCAAGAACTGGTTCAGCCTTAGCAATCCAGCGTCTGTAAGTGCGTGGCTCTATTCCAACCTCCTCACATGCTTTAGATTGTGAGGTGCTGGGATCTGCTGTCATGATACTCCAGACTTGAAGTGCTTGATCAATACGTTGGGCTTCTGTGCTAGGCGTAAGTTTTCCCATAAGGAGATAGTACATGAAATGACTAAATCTGTCAATCATAAGTTTCTCAGGCTATTGAAAGTGTTTTCGTTTTATGGTATACTAGACCAAAAGGAGAGTAGAAAATGGGACTGGACATGTACTTAGAAAAAGATATCTATGTCGGCGCTAACTTCAAGCATCGAGAGGTCAAGGGGATTATACAGCTTGAGGCTGGAGGCAAACCACTCAATATCAATCTCGAGAAAGTAACGAGTATCACTGAGCAGGTAGCTTATTGGCGCAAAGCAAATGCTATCCATGCATGGTTTGTAGAAAATGTTCAGGATGGTGTTGATGAATGTCAGAGAACATATGTATCACGTGAGGATCTTGAGGAACTACTTGATGTAGTTACCAGAGTACTTGACAGTGTCCAAAAAGTACCTGGGCCTGTTCGTACCAGCACGAGCTTTGAGAAAAGTGAGAGTGGCGAGATAATCACCACCGAAAATTACAAGAATGGTATAGTCATCGATGATCCCTCAGTAGCTGAGATGCTATTACCTACTCAGAGCGGATTTTTCTTTGGGGGAACTGCCTATGATGAGTGGTATGTCAATGACCTTGAGTATACAAAGAGAGTGCTTGAGGAAGAGCTCAAGGATGAAACTGCTGGCGGGTTCCTTGCGCCAGTGTCATATTATTACCAGTCCAGCTGGTAAAGGAGAGTGGGTATGAGTTATTTACGTTTCACCACATTGGAAGAGCTGCAAGAGACAGCCTCCAAGCGTTCAGAGTCATTCTCTGACGTAAAGGTCTCTAGTAAGGCAATCCGTTTCAAGCACGAGCAATTGCGCTATGGTATGACACCGCTATTCAATAGCGCATATATATCTGCTGAAATGGAAGACTGGCCTTACCAACAGGTTGCGGGTCGCCTAGATGCTCCACCCTGGAGTTGGCTGAGTAATCCTCAGAGAGCACCATGGGAGCTTCGTGACCTGAATATGAACTGGTTAGCCGAGAATAGGCCTGACAAAGGCTTGCTCATCAGGCTGGATGGCGATAAGGTTCGGGCAATTATGTCCGAGCAGTATACTCCATTTGACACACATACATTCTTACCAATGGTTATTGATGCTGTAAAGGCCACTGGATGGAATCACATCCTAGGTAGGACTTGGTATGACCGTGATCACTTGAGTGCATATCTGCTATTCCCTGATATCAAGGTTGATCAAGATCCCCGAAGCGACAACGGTAAGGGCCAGTTACACCCTGCTGCCTTCATTAGCAATAATGAAGTAGGCCGTGGTGGTGTACGAGTTCTACCAGCTGTCTTTACGGGTGTCTGCCTGAATGGTGTCATCTTTGGTCTTAGATCAAAGGCTAACACCTTTGAGGGCGGGTTCATTCGTCACCGATGGATTGATGTTGAGCTGATCAAGCGCCAAGTGGCTAATGCTATAGCTGGTGCTCTTGAGATGTCTGAGGAGCGGACTAAGAAGTATGTCCAGTCTTATGAGATTCCTATCGAGGAAGGTAGCTTGAAGGCTCTGGTAAGTAAGTGGGGTGATAAATACAACCTGAGCAACGAGCAACAGAGCACCTGGGAATCTACAGCAATTCAGGAAGCCCGCACACGTGGCCAGAACGAAGATCTAACTTGGGGCGACTTGATAAATGGCGTTACCCGCATGAGCCACTATGTAGGCGATGCCACAGTTGCTAATCAATATGATGGTATTGGTGGCGATCTGATTCAAGAGCTATTCCGACTGCCAGAATATGAGGAAGTTATTCTAACAGCTGAGTAACTCGCATATGAGATGGGGGAGGTTCGCCTCCCCCAAGGAGGATCCATGGTTGAATGTGAGATATGTGGAAAAACCGTCAACGATGATATAGACGAGGTTGCACACTGCTCAAATAGGAAGTGCAACAAACTGATGTGTCGCGACTGTATTGGCTATGCCAACACTAGCGATGACTACTGCTCGTTCAACTGCATTATCATAGATAAAGGCATTGATGGTGCAACCAGAGAACATGTGATTTGGGGAGGCTAATATGGAAACTTTTGATTTATTACGCTCAGCACTGTTTGCCGAGATAAATGCTCGTACTCCAGAAGATGAGCAGGAAGCATATAAACATTTAGTAGATAAGTATGGCCCAGATAATGTTTGGGATACTGAGGCTGTCACTGAGAAATTTATCATTGACGGATTCCTGGCACCTTATGTGGTTGCTATAAACAGGCAGACCAAGGAAAAGGGCACGCTGACATTTTGCCATCATCCACGGTTTTACTTTGACTGGAGACCACAATAATGGAGAAACTAATATTCTTTGAACCAGGGTTTGATGAACGTGATCCAGATCCCAGAAAAGACTATGGCATCGGTGGTGTGAAAATCAGGTTTGTGCTCAAGGACGAGCGTGGGGCAGTACAGTTCTTGATAATCACAGACTGGTATCCATACGAGGTGCAGAAGGAGCATTTTGACAATGGGACTGGTCGTTTTAGTGGCAAGTACAATTTCTTCGACCCCAAGCCCATGGGGGCCGATGTTGGCTATCACTCACCTACACCAATGTATGAGGAACATTGCAGATATGACTGTGACCTGTTGGATCAGGGGTATTGCTACTATGATGGTAGCGGCCTCTTTGCCCAGAAACTAGTAAGGAGATTTCTCGTTGAGGGTGAGGACATTGTGTGGGAGGAGCTAGAGAGCTACCATAAGCAAATGTTCGGGGAAGAACTGCTATAACCTTTACAAATCTCGTGCATGCGAGTATAATGAGAGTGAGGTGAGTATGGATGATAAACGTAGACTTCGTATTGTCTTAGAATGCTCTTCAAGGGGAATAGATGAAGAGACCATCAATAAGCTAAAATGCTATATTGAGTTTGCTCTAATGGATTGTCAGGTAACATCCATAGAACCCATTGGAGACAAGATTGTGTTTGAGGCCGATGAGTTACTTGACTCATGGCTAGAGGAACACTATGATCAAGACCATGATCTTGACAGTCTTGATGACTGGAATCTAGACATCATGGGAGGTCGCCTGTGACATATACATTACCAAGAAACGTGATGAGAGATGGATATGTCAAGGTCTGTAATAAATGTGGGGTTATACACAGCTTTACACAACCAACAGGTAAATGTGCCTACTGTGATGGAAGAGTTATTCTATATAGACTCATAAAGGAAGGTGAAGATGAAGAAAAAGAGGAGTGAAGAATCGCTCCACAAGATGATGAAACAGTATAAGTACAAGCCAATGAAGGGCAGGGATCGTGGTTACGTTTCCTGCCCACAATGCCACAATACAATCCAGACATGCCCAAAGTGTAAGAAGAGCATGCTCTTGCCTAAAGCCTCCACTAGACTCGATTATCTTGTGGCTATGGACTGGGTAGAGATAGAGTGTAAACAGGGAGAGGAGACATGGTCACTGCACGATTTCACCGAGAATCAGGAAAACTTATTACCACTACCTGTTGAGGAAACTCAACATCCTAGGTGGATATTTGTTGAACTTGGTACAGGCCGTGCTCCTAATGGTAAGGAGGCTTACTTGATCCCTGCTGATGCTTTCCTGGTCATCAGAAAGAACCTAGAGGAACACCAGATGAAGTCCGTGAGATTCAGACGAACTGAGCGCAGTAAGTTGCCAGAGGCAAGGCATACGTTTGGTAAGTTTGGTCTCGAATGGGTCACAAATAGGGGGTGGAATATTCCTGAAGGACATGAGTTCTGGAATTACACACTCGATATCAGAGCAGGGTTCACGATAATAGAAGGGAAAGCTAAAGATGACAAAGTTGCTAGAAGTTCCTCCGCGCCCCCAAGACTTGGCGACATGGGGGACGGACTCACCATTACCTAAATGGTTACATGAAGATTATCCAGGCATGCATACGGATATATCCAAGTATCTGTATTCTGTGTTTTACTGGGATGAGGCAGATAAGCATGCTGACTTACCACCCAGTTCTCAGATGGAAATTGCTGCTGAGGCCAAGGTCAAGACTGTTATGCATACAAGAAAACTGTATACCAGTTTTGATCAATCCTTCCTCGAACAACTTGAGGAAGCAGAGCGTGAGCGATGGTATGAGTACACAGGGCTGGAAACATTCTATGAGTTTATAGACATGATCCTTACACACGCTGAAGATACTAACCCGACAGGAGGCTATCGATATGAAATTAGGAATATCCTAAAGATTGTAAGAACATTAGAGGGAATGGGCGTGGATAAGAGTTTGATATTCAGCATGCCTACAAATATCTCTAAAGCTAGAGAAAGTACCAGAATTATTAATCCGATTCTAGAATCGGATGCCAGTGATGAGAAGAAACTTGCTCAGGCAGAAGAGGTACTTAAGGATGTAGCTGACCCCAATATCACTTTCAGAGAGTTCAAAGACAGGGGTAAAGTGCGTTTGGGCAAAGTTGACCCCAAAGTGAGAAGTCCGCAACCAGGGTGGGTATATCTACTTGGGGGCCAAGAGCTAATTGTTATTGAGAGCAGAAGCTCAGGATTCACCAGAGCTATAGAAAGTAAGCTCAGGGGCATGGTCACCGAGCTGGGCATAAGTGACGTTGAGACCTTGATCAAGCGCATAAGTGACAAAGCATTCACCAAGGGCAAAATGGTCAGATATAGACTGGATGAATATTCACGTGAGTTGGTTAGATACTCAAATGGTGTTCATATGCCAACCAATGAGGAATTCAACCGTTTACTATTGGCAGAAATCTCTAAGCATAAACGCTATATTGACGAGCTTCTTTCCGAGAATAATAAGGTAGAGATTCTCGTATATGAGATCACGGGGGGTCTAGTAGAGAGTGATGCCAAAGAGGTAGTGGCTGGATACCTGAACGCCAAACCATCACCGCATATCCTGCGTATCATAAACTCAGCTGCCAAGAAGAATTACACTATCGATAAGGAAACTATGCTATTGTATCCTGGCAACTGGTATGTCAATCTCATGATAGACCATAATGGAGTATTCGGACTGTTTGTAGATATAGAGAGGTGACAATGGGACATGGTTATCCAAAACAAATGATTGTATGTTTCAGAAGTGGTAAGCGCAAGAAAGTAGACATAGCTAGAAAGGAGAGTAAAATGCCAAACTTCAATATTTACCGCAAGTCCGGTCATGCCGGAAAGTATACTAGGTATTCGAACAGGCGTGTTCTGATCGTGTCACGTTCTGGTCAGATACGAATCCCAAGAAAGTTATGGGAAGAAGAGCTCGAAGGTGCACCAGCGCTACAGTGTGGATATGATCCCGATGGTGATTTCCTTGGAGTGCATCCAGCAGAGCATGTGTCATCCGATAGCTTTAAGGTGGCAGGTGCTGAAGATACTCAAAGTAAGGGGACAGTTGGCATCGGAAGTGAGAAGTTCATCAGGGAAGATTGTGGCTTAACTCTGGATGGCAGAGACAGGGTGTATGAATGTAGACCTCTACATGATCGCTGGTTGTTTGTTGACCTGGGTAGCAAGGCTACATTAATTGGAATGAAAACCAAGACATCTTGATAGTGAAAACCATTTCGCTATAGCTCCCTGCGGAGTTTAGAGCAGAATAGACATATGAGCAGGGTGCATTTTTGCGCCCTGCTCCCTTTTTGGGGAGGTTGCTATGAAATTCGAACAGGCACTAGCACAATTGATAGTTGAAGAAAGGCTCTCGACAGGTCTTGCAACGATACTGACGTGGGCATTAGATAACTATCTAGGATTCCTTGCTCTTAAGAGAATAGGTAAAGACAACGAGAGAATCAGGCTCAAGGATCTGCCTTTTGAAGACTTTATCTATTTACTCAAGTTCTATGTACTGTGGCTGTATGTGCCAGGGTTAGGACACAAACGCCTACGTGAACTACGACTCGCAGTAATGAGGTTCATAGACGATCATGGTTATGACTATGATTTCCCATTTATTGAGGAGGCTGTTGGTAGGAGGATAAGCAGAGGATCGCCCTACAGAAGAATATGGTAAGGAGAGTAGACAATGGAAATCTTACAAGAGTATACAAGAGATAGGGTTGTTGGCAAACATGTTAAGGTAAACGAAAAGACCTATGACATTGAAGTCAGGTATGAGATGGGTGGACACAATTTCTGGACATACAGAACTGATCCACGAGGTATCTACCTGAGTATCAAGCCAGTGGTGCGCACGGGTGGTTTCCAGACGTATATGATGTACTCTGGAGTCAAACACCTATTAGTACCACTAAACAGATATAGCCAGAAGCAACTGAAAGCACAGGCTGAAGAGTTGCTCACCGATCCAGCAACCAATCCAACGGTACAGATGGTATTGCTATCTGTAGTAACCAAGAACCAGGAGGCCTAAGATGAAATACTTACGTGAAAAGCTAGAAGAGCACAGTGAGCGCAAACTTAAGAACAGGCTAGACGCTATCAAAGAGGCTCTCAAGGAACAGGCTGTCATAGATGACATGATTGAGTACCTGCCAGATGTTGTGGTTGGTGAAGATAACTATAGATGGTATATCGACATCGATTCCTTTGATTGGCGAAAGAGCATTGAGTTTCATATTCCATGGAACTCTGAAGAGCTAGACAATATTATTATGCAGTTTCAGGAGGTCGGATGGGAACTGGATGGTGATATCGCGAAAATCACAGAATATACTTTAGCTCTAAAGGCTAAGCTGACCCATGAAAAATTGGGTAAACCGTATTGTGTCTATATCAAGGCTGTAGCTTACAAAAACGCAAGTGGTGATGAAGGTGACCCATTTGAACAGAACTGTACTCTGGTTCAGGTTGGTACCAAGACATCGGAAGTCCCAGTGTGGGATGTGAAGTGTGGAGTAGAACAAGATGAACTGGAAGCCATTACACCAGCAGAGTGACAAAGAGCTTGAGGAACATCTAAAGACTCTAGAGGCCAGAGTGACCATGTATGAGAGAGAAGGCCCACTCGTTACCAGTATATCTCATGCAGCAAATATGCAGAGATCATACAATAATACTCTTACAATAGTTGCACTCTATAAGAAAGAGATTGAGAGGAGGAAGAACAAAAGTGAATAGTTATCCTACAATAACTTACTTCAATTGTGATAGTTGCGGTAAAGAGCTATCACCAACACACCGCAATTTCCGTCCATATAATGTTAGTACCTGCGCTGACTGTGAATATCGCATGGCAAAGGGTACAGTACGTGAGGAGGAACAATGTCAGGAGTAATAGGAAACGCTAAGATAGGCGGGTTCGAGATCGAAGGGTTCAGAGGTGGGTCTGAAGAGTGGGGTTATGAACATAATCTTCAGGTTGACATAAATATCGATGAGATAGCTGTGTTTGCCAGTGTAGAAATCGCTGTCCTCCAAGAAGGTATTTACATCGATGTCTTTCAGGGAGAAGAAACGGCAGCATCATATTTCGTTCCAAGGGAGTTGCTTGATGAGCTAGTGACCATGAACCATCTCAAGCTAGGCAAACTATGAGTATATTTGATTGGGAAAAGTGGGGGTTTAGGTATTTCTATCTAGGCCCCCTTTGCGTCATCATTCACATGAGAGCTGGCTGGCACTTCAGTCTTGGCTTTGACATAGAGATATTCCCATGGGAGTTGAACGTGTTTATCATGTGGTGGTGTATTCAGATACTCTCACATGCGAGAGGTAAAGAGAGGGAACAGTATGATGTTTACCATGAACAAGAACTGCGAGAGAAGGGATGAGGTACTTTGGGGTCGCTCTGGGGACTATGCCCTAGGTGGTGTTGAACGGTTTGACTTCTTAGATTGGAAGACTGCTCAACAGCTTATAGATGAAGGATTTGCGAACCCAGAGGATGCTCAGAATTGTGCGCCTACCTTCAAAGAGTTCGTTGACTGGGCCAAGAGGGTAGAGGAAAAATACGGTGCAAATGTTGTGTTGTATGGATACGCTGTAAGCCCCAGCCGAAGTGACTATCGAGTTACTATTGAAGGGTGCTACATCGAAGAGATGGTAGATGTAGAAGATCGAGACGAACTACTACTAGAGTGTGTCATGCGATTCAGGTTTGCCGATGAGTTTCATATAGACAGATATAGGTTTAGTTGCTGGTATGACTGACAGAAACGAGATCACACAAAAGTACATAGATGAGGGTATGTCTGCCTGTCCGCACTGTGGATCAGGTGACTTTCAATGTATCGAAGGTCTTAGTGCCTTAAATCAGGGTGGTCATTACCAAGAGTGGCAGTGTTCAAACTGCGAAGGAGAGTGGCGAGAGATATTCAGAGTAGAACTAGTAGAGATAGAACTAACATATGATCCAAGCGAATGTTCTGCGTGTGGTGGATGGCTCAGAGAGGATGATTCAATTTTGTGTGATGAGTGTAATTGCTACTATCACTATGAATGTTTCAATCCTGACATTATTGCCATAAGGTGTATCTATTGCGAACAGGAGGCAGACGATGAGGATAATGATTGATCTGGAATATGTGTTTCGAGACTCTGATGGAAACTATCACAATGCACAGTTCGATAATGTTCCATTAGATCTAGGACTGAGTGTCAATGAGGTTGAAATGCTGTACGAGGATGAGTTCGAGGAGCATGTTCAATCAATAATATGGGAAAGATCCCGAACATACTTCGAGGAGGTGGATGATGCCTAACTGGTGCGAATGTGATCTAGTAGTTGAAGGCCCAACAAGTGATGTTAATGATTTCTTGAATGCTATTACTCAAGAGGACGAAAAAGATGGTACATACTATTCTATCTTAGCGACTCAGGTTCCCAAGCCAGACATACTAGATAGAACAGTATCACCCATAGAAATCGTTGATACTCAGGAAGAGGCAGACGAGATAAACGAGAAATATAAGGATGGCAACGGGCCTTTTGGCAGGAAAGAGAATGGTATTCGAGCCATGACCCAGGCCACCAAAGACCATCTAATGGCTACTTATGGTGCCCACGATTGGTATGAATGGGCATGGAATAACTGGGGAACCAAATGGGGTGACTGTGATACATACATAGATGATGAGATGAGTTACGAGTATGATGGCGAGACGGTAAAGTATATAACCTTCAGTAGCGCATGGTCACCACCTACCGAGGGCTTCTTTACTCTGTCTAAGAAGTGGCCTACCCTAAAGTTCACGATGTCATTCTTTGAAAGTGGCATGGGGTTCAATGGCAGATACTCTGTCCAGAATGGTGAGGTTTTAGAAGATGTGACCGCTGATTACTTTGGTCATAGAGGAGGTTAATATGACTATTAGAACAGATAAGGTTTTGCGTTATGCCTATGACAACATAGAGGGCGCTTTGCAGAATCATGTGTTTGATACTGTAGAAAAACTACTGTTGTTATCAATAGCACAGTCTCTGTATATTATAGCTCTGAATAGTGACAAGATGCAAGATGTGAATGTCCATATTGAGAATGCAGAGGATCTCAGAGATTGACAACGAAAAGGTTTTCGGCTATAATACCAATCGGAGGTGAATGATGAATGATAGTTTAGCAATTCAGATTTTGGCAGAAGATGAGATCACTCCAGAAACTGTACGGGCACTGACCTCACTCGCTACAGCTAGGATTCCCAAAGAGATGATCTCAGAACACCCAGGCAAGGGTGGCAGGAAGTTCCAGTATGTAAAGCACACTCACGCTACTCGTGTGATGCTTGAGAGTGGCTTGCTGTGGGACTTCAAGGCCGATGTTGGAAACGCTATGGTTTTTGATGATCGGTCAGCAGCGGTGCCCTGCACACTGACAGTAAGGATACAACTCAGAACAGGTGAGTGGCTTGAGCGTTCTGTCACTGAGGTGGGTGCCTTTGAGGATGGTGGTGCTGGTATGCCCAGTGCTATGATGGTAGCATCAGCAGCCAGTCGAGGACTACCAAGGTGCATGATGAGAATGTTTGGTTGGGGTATTGAGTTGTATCCAGATAGTGAAACACCGCCTGTTGGTTGGTGGAGAGCACTCACTGGGTTGGCGAGGAAATACAAAGTAGATCCCAAGTTGCTGAGAGATCAGCTAAAAGAGGAGGGATTCTCTGAGGACGACCTCGGGCCTAAGTTTGATGAAATAGTTGGGATCATCAAAGACTTGGCTGACTATAAGGAAGAGAAGGTTCTGTAGGAGGTGAGTATGGAAGGTGAGTCACAGTATCCAGAAAGTTTTAAGAGATTTCTGAAGACTGCGAAAGCGGTAACTGGTTGGGAGGAGACTCGTATACGAGAGGAGCTCCGCAAGGAGTTCCCCTCCTTCCAATCAAACAAGATGAGTGAGTATCTGGATCACTTGTCTAGAGTAATGGAGAGTGAGTGGTCACTCGAAAGAGAGCTAGCTAAACATATGAGTCCAAGATGTCCAATATGTGGTTCAGAAACTAAGGGTGATTTAGAATGGTATGGCAAGCATACCAAACAGCCTGGGTGGACGTGCGTTGAGGGCGGTATACGCCACTTCATAGAAGCCAAGGTCAATAACATCTGTAGGCTTAGAGGACAGGAGATTCAGTTTCCAGAAGTGGAGGTGAGCGATGAAGAAGGTGTTAGGGATGACAGCAAGGGAGATGCAGAGTCTGGACGTAGCGGACATGCAGAGCATTCTCGAGCACACATCGACATGGGAGTACAGACCGAAGGAATTTCGTCAGGCCCTCCAGCACGTGGTGAGTGGCAAGAATCCTGACGACATCAATTACTTCACGCTTATGCTGTTAGAGGATGGCGTGAAGCGTTGGAGAGGAGAAAAGTTTATGGCAACAAACATCTTGCAGTACGTGACACCAGATCAAGTGGACGAGGCCTATGAGGTCTTGATTGATATAACCAAGAAACTTCAGGAGAAGTATACGCTTGAGCGTGACCTGAAGGCACAGATCAAGGAGCGTGAGGCTATCTTGAGTGCTACTGAGGACTTCAAGTGGGGCAGGAACGACACAGAGCGTGAAGCTCAGTCACGGGACTTCTCACCTGATCAGTGGGGTGCTTACGATGCTCTGAAGGCTGAAATGTCCGAGCTACAAGGCCAGAAGAGGGTAGCAGAGCTGGAAATTGAGCGCATGAACCTGATCAAGAGCATGTTCCAGACCGTGGAGTTTGATACCTAGTGGCAACGTTGCGTGACAGAGAGGTCGTGAAGGCTATACTTGAGGTCTTCACGACTCTCTATAAACTCATGCAATACTACAAACTACCTAAGGGCTCGGACGACATAATAGCATTCACTGTAGCAAACTTTCAGAGGATACTCAGCGAGTACAGTGATGATAGCAAGGTATGGAAGGGAGTAACTCAGAACAAGAACTTTCATATTGATACTGTCTCAGATGTATACGTTGAGCTACTCAAAGAGGTACTGTCAATAGGCAGAGCAATCAATGAGATGCGTGCCACACGTGGTCACCTCAAGAGACACTTCTTCAAGGAGGCAGTTGCTATGGACAAAGCAGAGAGAATGACCAATGACTGACAAGATATACACTGCAAGCTATGAGTGGGATAGAGTCAAGTCACTAGACCCACGCCTGATCCTGCTTGCTATTCATTCAAAGAGAAATGTAGGATGGCACTCAGATAAGATTGGTGGCAAGTATTACATGTGTCAGGATGGACATATATATCGCAGAGGTAGGAAATATAGTTCCGAACATGATTCAACTCGTATACGAGTATTGGAGGAGCGAATATGAGTAAAGTCAAGATGTACGAAACAAGAGGTGAGAAAGTGACAGAGATGAAACTGTGGGCTGCTCATTACACAATCACATACGCATACGGAGACAAGGTGTACTCCGAGGATGTTGTTGATGATCTGTGGTGGAGCACCACACCAGTAGGAACATACGCACCACAACAGATGTGGTCAATGATCAAAGGTGTTCCTGTAAAGATCGGTAATATGAGAGTAAATCAATGTATTCCAGGTGAGACTATCAGACCAAAGGAGAAATAAGATTATGGCTGAAACAATAAGGGCTGGTGAGGTAACTGAGGAACAACTGGAGTGGTGTATAGAGAATAGCGGCGAAGTGTGCCCAAGATGTGAGTGTGTCCAGTTTGAGATTGTATACGACTGGTCTCGTGGTCGTTATATGCACGAGACCAGACAGTGTGCTGATTGCGATCTGATAGTTTCTCTTGTTTATAAGATAGTGGATATCTCTATTGAACCTGCTCTCATCGAAGGCGATGGAGGTAGTGATGAGTGACTTGAAACCATGTCCGTCATGCGAGTGAAGGAGCATTATGAGCGAACCAACATACGGCCCACCTGATCCCTTTGAGGATGAGTTCAATCCACTGGCTGTACAGGACTGGCAGAGACCATCCGAGAATGGTCTGCTAATTCTTAGCGTATTCAAGCGCAGGAGATACAACCAGAAGTGGGAGCAACGTGAGGTAGAGAAAATAGCTGAGGGTATGGAGTGGCTGGAAGATAACCCTGACTGCGAGTATCCGATTGAATGGATAGAGCAGTGTCTTGATTGGGTAAGGGGGAAGCACAAGCAAAGACAGAGGGTACAATTGAAGGGACTGTTGACCCTGATCAACAGAGAGGAGGCAAGAGAAGATTTCGTTTATCGATGGAAGCAAGACTATCTTGATGATAGTTGGTAGGAGGTAATATGTTCAAGCCAACAACATATACAAATGTCAAGGGCGAGAACGTCTACCCAATAGCTGGTTCATATATGTCCTGGCGACACTTCTTTGCCCAAAAGGGCATACCAATGGAGGTAGTCCGCAACGAAGAGGGCAAATGTGACCTCTGCTTTGATGCACTCTACGTCAAGCACATACACTATGGTACTATTAGGTGCTTGTGCTTGCTGGAACAGGTGCACAGGCCTAGACTAGAGCTGACGCTGGAACCATATAGAAGTATCCTTGATTCCAGTAAGACACTGGATGATCTTGAGATATGGGGCAACAATACATCACAAGAGTCACTCAAGATTGTCAGGAGGTTCTTCAAAGATTGGCTCGAATGGCCTGACCTGTGGGTAGTGCTGATAGGGCAGGTTGGTACTGGCAAATCACACATTCTCCAAGCACTTGCAAATGAGTTAGGGCCATGGGCGCTATACATTACTGCTGCTGATTTTGAGCACATGCTCAAGGTGTCTATAGATGATAACTCAGTAGAGGAAATGACTGCTGCTGTAAGGTTCGTACCGTTCCTATTGCTGGACGACTTCGGATCAGAGTTCAGTAGCGAGTGGGTACTGAGGAAGACATTCCAGATCATAGATCTGAGATATCGCAGACCCACAGAGTTTCCAACTGTAATAGCAACCAACCTAAACGCTGGCAAGTTGAGGGCAACCGACTCTAGGATAGCTGACCGTATTCTAGATCGCAATATTGGCTACACGATTGACCTTCGTGGAGTCAAGAGTTGGAGGAGTCGTGATGAGAGCTAGGAATAGAAAGCGTAGAATACACACCCTTGACAGTGCCTCACTCTTAGAGGCATGGAAACTAAGACAACGAGACAGAGAAGCAAACCCACATCTATATGTTCCTAGATCAACAGGTCTGGTGGTGCTGGATAGCATCCTAGATGGAGGCCCAATGTATGGTGACTATGTCATCATAGGTGGTGCTCAGAAGATGGGTAAGTCCACACTGCTACAAGCTATAGCTCAGCACATGGGTAGGTACAGCGAGCCGTTTATATTCTTCAGCGGTGAGATGACCAACATGGCTATGACTACTAGGTTAGTGTGCAGTATCACTGGCATTGACAAAAGTAAGGTCAGAAAGATTGAGCTAGATGAGCACGACTGGCAGTTGATCGAGAGTAAAGGAGGTGAGATTGAGGAGTACACAGCATGGTGGAGCTATGGTTTCAATACCATAGACCACATCAGAGATGAGATTGAGAGGATTCACAGTGAGACCAACATATTCCCAAGAACAATCTTCGTAGATTATGTACAGTTGATGAGCTACTTTGGGCCTAGGACTAGGCAAGAGCAGCTATCAGCACTCTCACGTGAGTTCAAAGCTCTATCACTGGAGATGGAGAAACCAATGCTAGTCTACATAGCTGCTCAGTTGAACAGGGAAAGTGTCAAGAACCATTTAATCTCAGCCAATGCGTTCCTTGGTACTGGTGACTTTGAACGAGATATGGATATAGGAGTCATCATCCACCCTGCACTAGATGAGGCAGACAACAACCGTGAGTTGCCAGGATTCAGGCAGATCACAGTAGTAGGCAGTCGAGAGACTGGGCTTGGTACATGCCGTGTCTATTTCAACGGTAAGACATCAACTATCAAAGACGACATAGTTGGAGAGGAGACTGACCTTGACTACTTCGAGAGGTAGGTTCAAAGATTATGAAGACCCCAAGACATTTGCAGAGGCTGACCGCCGTATCATAGAGCTGACAACTGACATCAGGCTCATTGATATACAGTTAGGGAGGCGCAAGAAGGGGTCAAAGGGCTACACAGACTGGAGGTCTCGCACATTGACTGCTAAGGCCTACAAAGAGAGAGACCTAAGACTAATCAAGTTGTGGAAGGAGGAAAACAAAGAGAAACTAAGGGTACAGCTACTACGCATAGATAATATAGAGCCATATGATCCGAGGAGTCTATTGAGGGGTATATACTCAATACTTACCAAGGTTCTGAAGGAGTATGACCTGAACGGGCATGTCACTGAGGCAGAGTGGCGCATAATAGATCAAGCTAAAGTGATAGCACTGGAGGATGCATGAGTTGACAGAGGTACCAGAGTGGAATCTAAAAATAGTTGAAGGCCAGTATCCAGTATGGATTATCACTGCTATTGAAGACGTGGGTGATGATCTAGCAATATTCTGTGGTGTTGTTTGCGCACAAGATAAAAAGGAGGCACTCAGATTGATACCCGACAAAGAGCGTTACGATGGAGTATTTGTCATCAAGCTATCGTCCCTGCTAAGCCAGACAAATATGTTCCACGAGATTGACAAGTTGTTAGATAAATAGTAAAATGGTTTTCGTACTACGGGCACACCCGTAGCCAAACTGAATAGGGAGGCGGTGAGGCATCCTTAGACATATTCAGCCTCACCACTCCCATTCGGGAAAGGAGAGATATGACAGAGAGAATAGATCAAAAAGATCTACTCATAGTCCAGATGCTGAACGAAGGTAACTACTCCATAAATGAGTTGAAAAGCCAGATCAGGGTCAGGTCTGTAGCTACTGTACACCAGAGGCTTGAGAAACTGGAGAGCTATGGACTGATCGTACAACCCAAGAAGCGACAGCCCCGCAGTCGTTATGTTACAGACAAGGGTAAGCAGTTGCTTAGGGAGACAGGCTATTTACCGAGTAGACGCAATGACAGTATACTATTTCGACCACGAGATTGAGGCACTGCGCGAGAGGTTCAACGCAGAGCACTCATTAGAATATAGATATATACAACCTAACCACGCTACACTACTGCCAGTGATTATTATGCTGGACAACTGGTTGGGGCCAAGATATCCAGACAGACACGAGCGCCGTAACATGAGGCTGGCAATCCTGTCACTATGGCTAGATAAAAAGGTGGAGAGTACATATGACCTTACCGTATATCAAGTGTCCTGCATCCTTGACTTCCTTGAGTACGATGAAGGAGAAGTCCTTAATAAAAGAGCGCAACACTTTCTTGAAGACACTGAGGCGAGAGCTAAAAGCGAAAATATTGATCGAGAGAGCATCTCGCGTCAAGCTCCTTCATCAGGGCGCACTCCAAACAAAGTGCCCGATATGTCAGAATTTGGTTTCTGACGGGTCAATGCACGAGTGGCTGATCACTCGAGGAGATGTACGAGGATCACCATTTGAGTGGCAACTACAGATATATGTCCCATGGAATGTAGTTATAGTCCATGAGGGTCAGTGCCATAGAGCAGCACAGTGGGGACTATCAGGAATGCTCGCATGTATGAGAGATATTACCCCACATTATACACAAGCTGAGGTTCTAACATGGCTTGATAACATATCATCCATGATAACAGCAGCATCAGAAGTAAGACATTGGGTGGAGGAAGCATGGAATCATGCGGAATAATGATAGGGATAATCACGTTACTACTTGCTGAAACAGTAGAGTTCTTTAGATACTTACAACGGAGAAAGCATGGAAGAAAGTAAACCTAACATCTTGTTTATAGGAGAGGGATCAGTAACAGATGCAATAAGGTGTGTGCTACCAGCCATAGAGCTGGCTAAGATGGAGTACGCCAACACGCGGTATGACTTTGTTCAATACAGAGATTCGCCACCTGATCCTGACCCCGATGTAGACTTGGTTGTGTTTAGTAGACCACACCAAGACACGCTGCTGTCTGCCTACAGACGCATGGGAATACCTACCATTGTGGACATGGATGATGACTTCCACTCCATACCGGAAGAACATCCTGGCTACAATTTCGTTGGCCCAGGTGACCAAATGTGGTTGATGAAGCTAGAGAACTGTATGTATCTTGCAACCCACATGATTACCACTACACATGAGCTGGCAAAAAGACTGGGTAAATACAGAGATGATAAGAAAGAGGTCTCTGTAATACCTAATGGGTGGTCAAGTCGTGATCCGTACTGGCTATCAGTGAGACCAGAACACCATAAAGGCAAGCTCATCATAGGTTGGGGAGGCACCATCACACACCGCGAGGACTTCCAGCCCTGCATACAGCCCATAAAGAAGATTATGAAGAAGTATCCAGAGACTCATATCTGTATAGCTCTAGACGCAGAGATATACTCCTTCTTCACAACTATCGATGAGAAGCGCAAGCTGTTTCTGCCACAGGTGCCATACCCTATGTATCCATTAACCCTATCATACTGGGACATTATGCTTGCACCACTAAAGGACACCTACTTCAATGGTGCCAAGAGTGATATCAAGCTGGTTGATGCTGGTGCTAAGGGTATACCCTACATAGCCAGTAACATACCTGTGTACGCAGACTGGATAGGTGGTGGTATCAAGGTTGATGACGATGGGTGGTACGATGCACTTGAGGAACTGGTTGTAGACGAGGAGAAGCGTAAGAAGCTGGCTCAGGAAGGCTATAAACTAGCACAGTCTAGAGACATGCTAACCATCGGAGAGCAATGGAGAGATGTTATCGACATGGTACTCAAGGAGAGCAAAGAAGTTTATGACTAAGTATGTCGCCAAGAGGATCAATATGCTTGGGGTAGACATGGATGTCCCAATCATGGTGATCCGTGAAGACGATGAGTTCTATTACTACATTCCCTACTATCTCATTCCGGTTAGCTCTGATAAGTGGGATGATCCCGCAAGTTACGAGCAAAGGATCGAGAAAGAATATTGCTACGACATAACAGAGGAAGAATATGAACATTTTGTACATTTATGCCGACAATCAGACTGAGTGGAACTGTTCTGAGTGGCGCTGTGCTGTACCCAACAGGGCTATCAATGACCTTGGTGGCAAGCACAAGTCAGACATGCTTTTTGTTAGACAGTTTGCCATGATGGATGAGGAAGCAAGGACAAAGACCCATGATGCTGACCTAGTAATAGTCCAGCGCTTACTTATCGGGGAGATACTGCCTCGTATAATGGAGCTACAGGCTAATGGAAAGGTAGTAATTGGTGAGCTTGACGATGGTTACCACTTTATGCCCAAGAAGGTAAGAGCATATAAGTTCTGGCACGAGGGAAAGTTTACACGTGTCGAGAACAACGAGGAAGTGGAATCTAAGATGAGACACACACCAGTCGAACAGCTTGAGTGGGCCATGAAGATAGTGCATGGTATGACCACACCATCACCACAGATAGCAAAGGACTGGAAACGGTTTACTGATAACACGTGGGTGGTACCTAACTATATCGATGCATCTCACTATCTACCCTATAAGAAGAAACGATGGGAGAAAACAGAGACGTTTGTGATCGGCTGGGGTGGCAGTCACTCGCATAAGGTGAGCTGGAGCGATAGTAACATCATCGAGGCACTGCGTAGAATATGCGAGAAGTACTATAACGTGCGTATATACATATGTGGTCACAACTTTGAGATCGTGAAGATGATGGAAGGCTTCAAGAAACAGGTAATTGACTACAAGTGGGTGCCTCACAACGAATGGCCTAGACTACTATCCAAGTTTGACATGGGCCTGATACCCCTAGTGGGCCGTTATGACGCTCGTAGATCATGGGTCAAGAGCCTGGAATATACTCTAATGGGTATCCCGTGGGTTGGAACCAAGTCTCCTCCCACTGCTGAGTTACAAGATTATGGCTACAGGGTATCTAACAATGTCGATAGTTGGGAGAAATCTATCACCAATGTCATAGAAAATTACAAGGACGCTAAGTTGCGTGTAGATGCTGGCTTTGACACCGCTTCAGCTGCCGATATCAACCTACACACTGAGGAATTACTAGATATTTATGACGAGATCTACACCCATATAAAAGGGCAGTTGCCAAAGTAGAAAACCATGCTTCGTCTAGGCTATAGACGCTGTCAGGCTGGACGCAAATATGGTTCTGGTACATTGATCCTTCATCATGAAAAAACGCCAGTATTTGAGCTTTGAAGAAGTTCGCACTTCACTACAGATTTTGTATCTAAGGGAGGGTACATGGTCAAAAGTAGCAAAGGCAATAGGCATGAAGAAAGGTACAGTTCATGGTATAGCCGTGAACGGTCTAGAGCCTAAGACAGAGGCCATACGAGAGAAGTTGGGACTAGAGCCACTATGTCCTCACTGCAACAGGCTACCGCGCAAGCGGAGGAAACCCACTCGCATACGAGATATGAGCAAGAAGAAACTACTATGGGCACTAGAAAATAGAAAGGAGATTTAGATATGTTTTGGTTAAAAGCAGCAAGAGACGATATGGGAAATATTATTGACTACAATATTGCGCTAGAGAGCTTCTCAATAGATGAAGATGAAGACACAATTCTAACAGCTAGTTGCGTCACCATGACAGAGCTATCATTTCAGATTGCCGAAATGATAAACAAACTAAGAGACTTACACCAAGAGGCTATGGACTTTAACACATGGCCCAAGGTGTATGGTTTATCCTTCGTTGATATGGAGAAACACCTGGACATAGAGAGAGCAAGTCATTGGGGAGAAAAAGAGTATAGGCGTGGATATTACGATGGCTTTCAAGAGGCAGAAGAATTAATAGTTAGCTTCGCCGATACCATTGGAGAGTTTAATCACAAAGTCTTAAACTCATGGAGATACGAAGGACTACCAAATGTAGTAGAACCAAAGAGACTATACATTAAAGCCGAAGTCAGAAAAGGACTCAAGTATGACACTAATAGCGATGGCAGTACATGACACAGAAGAGAACGGCAGAAGTAAACTGACCGAACAGACCCTGTGGGGTATCTATGAAACAGTAGATTTCCATGGTTTCTACCATCATATGATTGTGGTAGACAACGGCTCCTGCGCTTATACAAAGGAAATACTAGAAAACTTTGTTACTAAGTTCAACGGCAACATGGAGGTTATTACCCTTGAGGAAAATGTTGGAACTGCTCGCGCAATCAATAAGGTGTGGATGCGAAGGAAGGACGGTCAGCATTGCCTCAAAATGGACAACGATGTCACAATAGAAGATAAGTTCTGGCTAGACACCCTTGAGGAGTGTATTGAACGTGACCCAACCCTCGGTATCGTAGGACTTAAGCGGAAAGACTGTATCGAGACCCCGTGGCACACTGACCCCTGGTATAGATCACAGCTTGTCATGCTCCCCCACGAGGAAGGACAACGCTGGCTCATTGTTGAGAAGGTCAATCATGTCATGGGTACATGCCAGCTGTACAGCTCTGCCTGTCTAGAAAAGATCGGATACCTCTATCAACTTGGAGGACTATATGGATTTGATGATGCGCTGGCTAGTGTGCGAGCTCAGGTGGCTGGTTTCTGGACAGCGCATTATCCCCATATAGAGATTTATCATAACGATGTGACTGATGACCCAAAGAGCGAGCCATACTCTATATGGAAAGATAAGCACAGTGGCATGAGAATGGACAAGTACACAAACTACAAGAAGGCCTATATGAGCGGCAGACTTCCTGTCTATCATGGGCCTGAAGACGAATAGGAGGAGACATGGACGAGATAAAACCTGAGGTTATGTGGGCAACAATAGAAATGTCTATCAAGAACGGGTTGGGGTTGCCGAGTAGTGTCGCCAAGTGGCTTTACGATGCTTATCATGAGGCACTTGTACCCCGCATCCCCTCTGACACCACAAAGTTTGAGGTCGGTGACTATGACCCAGTTGAGATCAAGACTATAGGCCAGCTGATTGACGAGCTTATCATAGAAAACCAGAAGGTGTGGCATCTGATTGATGAGGTCAAAGAGGATGGTGACACATATCTACAATATCAGATACAGAAACACAACGACATACGGCGTAGCTTGGTCAGAGCATTAGACAAAAGGCTTGGCGAGAGAGACATAGGAGGTAGAGTGTAATGAGAACATGGGAGCTTGGTGTACCCCCTGGGGTATGTGTGAAAGAAACACATGAACCCATCTATGAATATGGTAGTGCTGACCCTGTATATCTAGAACACACCATCACAGCAGGATCATATGCAGACTACTACCCTGCTACTCCAGTTAAAAGAATATACAATGGTCTTGCTCCATCCCAAAGGGAATGGAACTGTAAACACTGCGAGTCATCCAATGATGGACTGGAGTGTACTCATTGTGGCGCACCAAAAGGAAGGTCAGTATGCTTAGCGTGATTATGGTAAGTAGTGGAATACCAGAATGGGATGACTTTACTGTCCCTGCTATAAAGTCGATGAAATTCCAAAGTCCAGGTGCATGGGATAATATAGAGTTTATTGTCACGGATAATGGTGGCGAGGGTCGCGGAGACATAAACACAGACACCATGCTACCCTACTCAGTGATGGTCAACAAGTGTGCCAGACGTGCTACTGGTAATCGCTTGCTGATTCTGAACAATGACATTACTGCTAGAGGGGATTGGTATAAATGTGTCATGGAGCACTCCGGATATCCCTACTGTGGCCCTGTCTTACTGACCAAAGAGGGTGTCACATACGTAGAGGGCTGGTGTATCAGTATTGAGAGAGACCTGTGGCACCTGCTCAATGGCATGAACGAGAAGTACAAGAACTCATGGGATGATGTTGACTTAGCTTGGAGACTAAGGAGGCTTGGTATTCCAGCAGCCCACATGCCTATGCCCATGAGTCATATATGGGGTGCTACACGCCATCGCTACAAGGGATCAAATGCCTGGGACGAAGAGAGCAGACAGTACATGCTTGCTCGTATACGAGAGACCAAATATGGCTGGAGTAGACATGAAATTAGTAGCTAATATGATGATGTTGAATGAAGCACCGTTCTTGGTTGAGGTAATACCTCAACTACATGAGCTGTGTGATCGTATTGTAATGCAAGACAATGGCTCCACGGACAACACGATAGCAGTATGTCGTGATTTGATGGGGCCTGAGGATATTCTGATAGAGTACCAGCAGGGAGACCCACCCAACTTTGCTGCACTGCGTAACAATATGCTTAACTATGTCACCCCTGGTGAGTGGGTGCTCAAGTGGGACGCAGACGAATTACCTTCAACCATGATGCATAAGACCTTGAGGAAGGTTCTGACTCAACGTGAAAAGCTGCATAATGAAGGTACACTTTATGAACCATTAGGATGGACTATTCCCTGCTATCACATCATGAGAAAACCTGATATGTGTTTGCGCTTCGAGATGGGCTTTCCTCATATGTGTTTGTTCAAGCATGGAGAGAATGTAAGGTATGAGGGTGAGGTACACGAGCAGGTGTTCGGGCTTGGAGATAGGCTATCTGGTTTTGGTCGTGAGTCTGGTATTGCTATCATCCACTTTAGCTACTGGGCTGTGAAACGCTTTCACCGTAAAGCTGAGCAATATGCCAAGATGCCACACTCTGGATTCAAGAGACCAACAGACCTTACCAATAGACTACTCTCAAGACCAGCAAAACTACCAGACAGTATAACCTACAGGGCACCAGAGGA
>Ga0209536_100001625_pt1 | contig 36778 bp, 31 predicted proteins | sample DeeMarSeWOR28_12_FD_187461 | JGI IMG/M metagenome (GOLD analysis project Ga0209536, IMG submission 187461) | Marine sediment microbial communities from White Oak River estuary, North Carolina - WOR-2-8_12 (SPAdes) (version 2) | ecosystem: Environmental > Aquatic > Marine > Intertidal zone >... | reverse complement strand
TCTAATGCGAATTCTAGTGGTGCAAAAACATTTTCTTCTGTACTTGTAACAAGGTTTTCAAGCATCTCAACGGTTACTGGAATTTCAATAACTGGTTGATTTAAATCGTTACTGAAAATTTTTATAACTGCCTCTGCCGTTGTGTCTTCCATCATAGCGTGTAATTGAACCACTAAAGTGTCTTCACCTTGAGGTTCAACTGTACCAAGTGTTGGATGTTGTAAATGAATCCACGCAGGTGGAGGCACAACATCTAAATCATATCCAACCAGCACATTACCTTGACTTGGATAGTCATCGTCTATTTGTAAACCAGCAAAAACAAGTTTATTTGATTCGTAATCGGGATAAATCGTTGCTGCTTCCGGGAAATTAAGGAATGAACCAATATTTTCTCCTTCAAAACTTACACCAGTGAATATTCCCGTTTCAGGATCGAGTCGTAAAGCTTTGCACTTAGCACCTGCTAAACTATCGTCTCTTACCCAAGCCCATAGAAAAGGTCCGCCGGGTGAAAAATTATCCCAGGCAAGTCCTTCAATTTCATAAGGAGTTGTTAAAAAAGTTACATCATCTCCATTTCTATCTATAATTCTAATTCCGCCCACCCTATTACTCACATAAAGGTATTTTCTATTAGGATCATATGTCATTGCATCTGCGTTTATACTACCGGTAATAATCACTCCAGCAAGTTTTGTTGAGTCAATTGACCAGATAGTGATATTACGTCTTTCATTGCCATATAAGTAATTACCATCAGTTGCAATTGCTGACCATCGATCGCCGAAAAATGAGGGCTGTCCATAAGTGGCTACTAAGTTACCAGCTTTATCTACTTTAACAATATACTTTTGATCCGGAAAAATGCTTGCTGAAAACCAAAAATGATCTTGAGCATAGGCGACTCCAGAAAATGTGGCGGTGTCATTTAAAGGCAGATTAAATAAATTAAAATTATATAGTGTATCACCAAGTTCTCCTGACACGAGGGTTGAGTTATCCGGATTTTCAATGTAACTACTCCACTCTAAGTTTGTCGTGCCAGTGTTACCAATTAAAACAGGGACTTCGAGGCTATCTCCAAATCCAAGCTGAATCTGAATAGAGCTGGGAGTAATTGAGATTTCTGGTCCAGGGACTGGCTGACCGGTTAAGTCAGCATTATACACAACAATCCAATCAAGTCCATCGGTTATACCAATCGCACCTGCTTGCAGTGCAATCATTGTCACAACGCTTGAATCTAAGTCAGGTGTAAAAGCCATCCCCAGAGGGTAATCAAGAAAGAATTCACTTCTATATATCATTTCAATTGTCACACCTGTAAAATCTCCAATAGCTGGACTAAATTGTCTCATAATTCCTAAGTTATTATAACCTTCTGCGTAACTACTGAATGTCCAAAGATACGGTCCTCCTGGTGAGAGTGTGTCCCACGCAAGCGCTGCAGTAGCATCTGATAACTTGTTTGGATAGGAGTTTAAAATGTTTCCATTTCTATCGATTTCACTTATGATTTGAAGTTGTCCATTTCTCTGAGGAATTACCCAGAAATGGTCCGTCACTGGATCATACGCGAGCCCTTGCAGAAGGAGGGGATAAAAACTAATATAAATTCTTTCTCCAGTTGGAAGGCCTGTAGCTAAATCAATTTGGACAATCGAATCTTTATCGACTACGTAAAGAAACTCACCATCGTATGCCATATCAAAAAATGCATGATATCCAGAGCCAAGTGAAGTATAATCTACAAGTGTGCTGCCGTCGGCGCTAATTTTATATAGCCTGTGATTGTAATACGGAGCATTCATGCCTGTAATCCAGAAATGATCCTCGGCAAATTCAACGCCTAAGAGAGTATAATCTTGAGTAGGGGTTAGAGAACCAGCATTGAAACTAAATAGTGTGTCGCCAAATTCAGTCTGGGAAAGGGAAACATTACTGAAAAGTAATGATAAAGCGAATAAAAGTTTTGATTTATGCATATAAACGCTTTCTTTAAAATTTATTTTTATCCTCAACAATTTTAATAACAATTAAATCGGTTTAAAAGTTTCGTTTCCAATTTAGTAATCAATATAACTAAGGGCAATGATGTTGAAGACTTGAAAAGAGTGACTTTAAAGACAGAAAAGCCCTTGCATTTCAACAGGGGCTTTTCCGTTGTGTATATGGGATAGAGAATTACTTCATCAACATAAGTTTTCTTGTCTGAGTAAAATTGCCAGCTTGTAGTTTATAAACATATACACCACTAGCCAGGTTTCCAGCATCAAATCTAACTTCATAAATGCCCGGTGCTCTTTGTTCATTTACCAAAGTTGTAACTTCATTACCTAGAACATCATATACTTTCAGGGTTACAAATTCATTTGTTGGAACTGAAAATTTAATAGTAGTAGATGGATTGAAAGGGTTCGGAAAGTTCTGCTCTAAATTGAAATCGCTAACTATACTTACTTCTTCACCATTCTCGTCCATAACTTTATTTAAAGCATTCTGAGCTTCGTCTCCAAATAATTTTGGTAATTCAACAACAGCTCCATCAGCTAATGCAGCAAATAATCCAAATGATTCACCATTCTGATTACCTGAAGGATCTAAGAAACCAGAAGCAAATACAACCGCAGAATTACCGCCTAAACCTCTAAGGTCTGCACCCCAGACACCAACAATCGAAAAGTTTGGCCAGGGAGTAGTAATAACAAGCCAGTTTCTCCATGCAGGTACTGAAACGTAGTTACTGAGATCCCCATACGAAACATTTGTCAGATAGATACCTAATCCGAAAATGTTTACTGTTGGTGCATCTGTTGAACCATGGACTGCAAACAAATCAACTTTATTGTTGTTATTCGCAGTTTCTCTTGCATCAGCTTTTGCAAAGAGGGTGAATGAAATATCCCTTCCATCTGGATTGGGAGTAAATCCCGAAGGATCAACTACTCCATTTGCTATAGCTATATAAGTTCCGCCACTGGCAAAGTTCACTACAAAGTTCTTTAAAGTATCATTAACTGAACCACTATTTCCAGGAGCAACACCAATATTAATATCCACACCTGCTGGCACATCAATGAATGGAGTTGCAGTTCTGAATGCAAAATCATCTAAAGCAATTGTTCCATTTAAATAAACGTCAACTTCGTTAGCAATTGGATCGGCTGCATTGTGGATAACCTGTAATCTTGCAAAAGGTTCTAATGCAGGGAACTCAACAACATTACCATCGGGTAACGCAGCAAACAATCCGAATGGCAATCCGTTTTGATTTCCGGATGGATCCAGGAATCCTGATGCAAATACAACTGCTGCACCGCCACCTAAACCTGAAAGATCTGCTTCGAAGGATGCAACTACTGTGTTGTTATCCTCGCCAGGAGTAATATCTAATATGTAACTGTTTGCCCATACTCTAATGTAATTTGTAATATCACCGTAAGCTGCATTGTCTACAATTGTTGCGACATTCCTGGCTATAACATCAACTGTTGGAGCATCTGTTGAACCGTGTAAAACGATAAAATCAACTTTATTATTGCTATATCCACTTTCACGAATTCCGTCTTTAGCAAAAATAGTAAATGAAATATCGCGTCCATCAGGATTTGCTACAAAGCCTGAAGGATCAATAACACCGTTTGCTACTGCAACGTAAGTTTCACCCTCTTCAAACTGAACAGGAAAGTTTTTTAATGTATCATTTGCAGATGTACTGTTACCCGGTGCGACACCGATGTTTAAAGTAACACCAGCAGGAATATCTATAAATGGAGTTGCTGTGCGAAATGCAAAGTTATCTAAAGTCAGTGTGCCATTTATATAAACGTCAACTTCATTTGCAATTGGATCAGCAGCATTGTGAATTACCTGCAATCTTGCTGTGGGAACAACCAGCGGAAATTCAATTACATTACCATTCGGTAATGCAGCAAAAATTCCAAATGCAGCGCCATTTTGATTAGCTGAAGGATTCAGAAATCCCGAAGCAAAAACAACAGCTGCTCCACCTCCCAAGCCATTTAGATTTGCATCAAATTTTGCGACAACAGTATTATTATCATCACCAGGTGTAACTTTCAGTATATACTGTCTTGCAAGAAGTCTTTTATAATTTGTTATATCACCGTAAGCTGCATTGTTCACAATACGTCTTCCCCACCAGAAGGAATCCTCACCATCGGAGACTTCGTTTAATTCTTCTGTTCCTGTCAAATCGAGCCCAACAGGCTGGTAAACTCTTTTAGCAATAATATCTACTGTAGGCGCATCTGTAGCACCATGTAAAACTACAAAATCAACCCCCCAGGGTCTATTCCCCTCTTCGCGAATATTATCTTTTGCAAAAAGAGTAAAGGAGATATCTCTTCCATCAGGATTTGGAGAGAATGAATTTGGATCTAGTACGCCGTTTGCAACAGCAACATAAGTTTCATTTTCTTCCAGAATAACCTGAAAGTTCTTTAAAGTATCATTTACTGAACCGCTATTTCCGGGCGCAATTCCAATATTAAGTGTTACACCAGCGGGCAAGTCAATAAAGGGAGTTGCTGCACGAAAGGCGAAATTATCAAGCGCAAGTGTTCCATTTACATATACATCCACTTCCTGTGCTACAGGATCAGCAGCATTGTGAATAATTTGGATTCTTGCAGTTTGAGCGAAAGATACTGAGATTCCTAGAGTGAAAATCAGCAATGCGATGAGTTTTTTCATAAAACCTCCATATGGATTATTATTGAGTTATTTTGTTGAAACACATAGTTTTAAACAATTCAGAATTGTTTAAAGTTCACTTTAGGTTCTTAAATCATTGTGCCTTTTGAAAATTGTATTACTGAAGAATTTGGCTGGAAATAAATTTGTATTAAGAGAGGATGGCAGTTTAAATTATTTTTTTGAAAACCTTTTTACATACTTTTCAACATCAAATTTTCTTTTAGCCCCGTTCCTGTTCATATATCTAATTTTTCCGTAGACAGGTCTTTCAGCCCAGGCTCTGTCATGTAATCCACCAATTGCCCAGGCACAACCAGTGTAACCATTCGGATCTCTTCCATCGAGCTCATATTTATCATTCAAATAGATTGCTGTTTTTAAAGCTTCTTCTGGTGATTTACTCCATTCAAGAATTTTCTTTGCCCAATACATTCTCATATATCCGTGCATTTTGCCTGTAATTAACATCTCTTTCTGTGCTGCATTCCAGAGGTCTTCGTGCGTTGTAGCTTTCTCAAATTCTTTTAACGAATAAACAAATTCTCTCTCATCTTTTCTGTGCTCATTTAAAGTTTTCTCTGCCCAGCCTGGAAATCCCCTAAATGAATCATAATTTACATTGTGATAACAAAAGTTATCAGATAATTCTCTTCTTACAATTAACTCTTCCAAGAATGATTCTGCAGAAGGATGATTACCTAAACCGCTTACAATTAAAACAACCCTTTGGGCTGAAATTTGTCCGAAATGTAAATAGGGAGAGAGCTTTGACAAAACACCTGCATTCGGATCGTTTCTTAGGTTTTCATAGGTATCCAAACTCTTTTCAATAAACTTTTTTAATTTTTTGTGCGCTGCCTCCTCTCCGGGTTTCAGCCAATCAACAGGATTGACTTTCTCATTAACTTTTAAGGAATTATAAACCGATTCCCAATCGATTTTATTTGCAGAAAAACTATCACTGCTTTTCATCTTTTTAAGTTTAGGGAAATCATCTAAAAATTCAGGTAAATTTTTATGGATCTTGGGACGAATTGTGTATGCTCCAAACTCCTGCTTTTGCGAAACATAAAAACAAGGGATAATATTATGAGCATCCACCTCATAAAAAGGGACTTTTATTTTTTTTGATATATCATTTTTCCACTTTCTTTTGATTTTAAGCGGATCAAAATCCGTTACTAAATTACTTGCCTTACTCTCCTTAATAAATTTTGGAATTTCCTCTTTAGGATTTCCCAACAAAATAAAAAACGGGATGTTAAATCTTTTTAATTCTTTTTCAACCTCCATCAATCCTTTAAGCATAAAATCATATTGGCGGAGTGTCGCATCCAGGAATTCAGGAACGAGAGAAAAAGTAACAGCCAGATTTCTTTTTTTCTCGAGCGCTAATTTTTGAGCAAACAATAACGCCCAATTATCGTGCGCTCTTTGATCACGGCTCATCCAGTAAATTACCGGTCCGTTTGTTTCAGTTCCATCTTTGGGAAGTCTGATTCTTTTTTCGTTTATCATAAAAAATTTGGACGAACTATTTATTAAATTTTAGTGTTATATATATTTAATTTAAACAGATAAAAGCAATGAAGAGTTTAATTTTAATATTATTAGTAATCCTTATTAGCGCTTTTTCCTATGCGCAGGAAAATAATTTAAATATATATGGAAAAGTTATTGATAAAATAACAAGGCAACCACTCCCTGGTGCAAATGTTTTGGTATTAAATACGAACAACGGTGATGCAACCAATCTGGATGGAAAGTTTGAAATTAAAAGCCTCCCCCCCGGAGAGTATCAGTTAAGAGCATCTATTATTGGGTATCGAAGCGTTACTAAAGCCGATGTAATGGTAATGGGCGGTTTTGTTCAAGAAGTGATTTTTGAGTTGGAAGAGGAGGCAGTGGAACTTAATGATGTTGTGGTACGAAGCGAATATTTTGAAACGAGTCGTCTTGATGTTGTAAGTACAAGAGGCTTTAATAACGAGGAAATAAGAAGAAGTCCGGGCGGATTTGAAGATGTAATCAGAGCCCTATCAGTTTTACCAGGTGTTGCACAAGCTGATGGAGGGCGAAACGACTTAATCGTGCGCGGTGGTGCCCCTTCCGAAAATCTTTATCTTATTGATGGTTATAAAGTTCAAAATATAAATCACTTTGGAACACAGGGTGCAACCGGGGGACCGTTAAGTTATATTAATTTAGATTTTGTTAGTGGCACATCCTTTTCTACCGGCGGATTTTCTGTAAATAATGGTGATAAGCTTTCATCTTCCCTTTCAATTGATTTGCGAAACGGAAGGCAGGATCGTATTGGGGGAAAAGCAACGATATCGGCAAGCCAGTTTGGTTTAAATGTTGAAGGACCAATTTCACAAAACTCACAGTTTATTTTTTCAGCGCGAAGGAGTTATCTCGATTTTATTTTTAAAGCTGCTGATTTCTCCTTTGTACCGGAGTATTGGGATATACTTGGCAAAGTTGATTTTGAAATCGATGAAAGCAATTCATTATCACTTTTGGTAATCTCGGCAATTGATAATATTAATTATTTTAATGATACAGAGGACCAGCGTTACGATAATTCGAGGATTATAGGAAGCGAACAATTGCAGTATCTTGCAGGATTAAAATACAGGCATTTGATTGATAATGGCTTTATTAACTTATCTCTTAGCCGAAACTATGTTGATTATGATACACAGCAGCGCGATTCATTATTAAATCCGGTTTATCTGAATAAATCTAAAGAGATTGAAAATTCTTTTAATGCAGAACTAACATACAAGCTTTCCAACAAGTCAGATCTGACTTTAGGCGGTGATGCAAAACTGATAAACTTTGAAGCAAATATTTTACTTCCAAATTATGAAACCACGTTCGGCGATTCTCTTCCTACAACGGCGTTAGATACAACCAACACTTATTACAAAGGTGCGGCTTATTTAAATTTTAATACAGTTTTATTTGACAGAGTTATTTCAAATCTGGGTGTACGTGGAGACTATTTTAGTGCTCTTGATGATAAATTCTATTTCAGCCCGCGTTTATCTTTATCCTATCTGCTATCTGAAATAACCCGAATAAATTTTAGTACAGGTGTTTATTATCAGTCTCCTGCATACCTGTGGCTTGTTGGTGATGAGATTAATAATCGATTAAAAAATATACGTGTAAATCAGTTTATACTTGGTTTTGATCATTATCTGAATTCTGATGCTTTAATTAAGGTTGAGGGATTTTACAAAGATTATTCTGATTATGCTGTTAGTTTAATCAGAACATATCTTACGTTGGCAAATACAGGCGCTGGTTTTGGTGATGAAAATTATGAATCATTTGGTTTAGAACCACTAACCGCAAGTGGAACCGGAAATGCAAAGGGAGTTGAATTGTCTCTTCAAAAAAAATTGTCCGACACACCATACTTCGGAATTGCAAGTTTAACTTATAGTGTTGCAAATTACACTGCACTGGATAACGTGGAGAGATCTGGTTCTTACGATCAAACCTGGATTGTTAGCCTTAGTGGCGGTTATAAAATTAGCACTGAGTGGGAGGCCAGCCTTAAATTCAGGTACTCAACAGGTAGTCCTTATACTCCATACAATTCTGATGGGACACAAAATGTAGTGGATTACAACTCTTTGCGATTTCCTGCAAATCATAGTCTTGATATTAGGGTTGATAAATTCTGGTATTTTAGTGGTTGGAGCCTGATCACTTATATTGATATTCAAAACATCTATAACCGTAATAATATTACAAGTATCCGTTGGGATGAAAGAACACAAAGTCCTGAATTTAACGAAGCAATCGGAATCCTTCCATCAATAGGTATTAGTGCCGTTTTTTAATGATAAACGTAACAATTTATATACTCTTCATTTGAACTTTAATTCCTTCCTAGTTGTTTATTATTTTATGTATAAAAAATTAAAGTTAATAAATAACCATTGTAAGAAACACAATTAAAAAAATAGCATTAGTAACAGGAGTTAATAAGGGTCTGGGATTTGAAACCAGAAGAGTACTGGCTAGCAATGGAATTAAAGTATTATTAGGCTCAAGGAATTTGGAGAGCGGTGAAAAAGCAGTTGAAGCACTAAAAAAAGAAGGTCTTGATGTTGAACCGCTGCAGATTGATATATCAAATGATGATAGCATTAAAAATGCAGTGGCTGAAATTAAATCAAGATATGAAAAATTAGACATCCTGGTGAATAATGCGGAGATGATTCACAAGGATGAAGATTGGCAAACCAATACTACGGCAGATATTTCAACTTCAGTTTTAAAAGATACCTTTGAAACTAATTTCTTTGGATTGGTTGATTTAACCCAACGATTACTTCCGCTTTTTAAGAAAGCTGAAAAGGGTAATATTATAAATGTATCCAGTATTTTAGGCTCTCTAAATACAGGTAATGATGCTAAGTCTGATTATTACAACGTAAAACCATTTGCTTATAATTCATCAAAAGCTGCTTTGAATTCATTTACTATTCATTTGGCTGCAGCCTTAAAGAATGAAAATATTAAAGTTAATTCTGCACATCCTGGCTGGGTTAAAACGGATTTAGGGAGTCAATATGCTTCATTAACGGTTGAAGAAGGTGCGAAAACCATAGTTGATTTAGCACTTTAAACAAGTGATGAAACCGCTAAATTTATTCATCTTGGTGAAGACAATCCCTGGTAATAATATTTTAAATAAATAATGTCTAATATAAAGGAACAAATTTATGAGCATATTTATGATTTCAATAACCGCAGCATCACTTTTTAATTCATCTTCCTCAAGTAATTCGGCAAACATAAGCGAGTTTACTGTAAAAGATATAAACCTTGAAGAAGTAAAATTATCAAGATATAAGGGTAAAGTGTTGCTTATAGTAAATGTAGCCAGTAAGTGTGGTTTCACTTCACAATATGCGGGCTTACAAAAAATTTATGAGCAGTATAAGGATCAGGGATTCGAAGTATTAGGATTTCCTTGTAATGATTTTGGCGGACAGGAGCCGGGTACAAATGAAGAGATTAAAAGCTTTTGCTCATTAAATTATGAAGTTACATTCCCTATGTTTGATAAAGTACAGGTAAAGGGAGATGGTAAGGTGCCTCTCTTCAAATTGTTGACAAATAATTCTGTAACCGGCAAATCAGCAATAAAATGGAATTTCGAAAAATTCATAATTGACAAAGAGGGAAACATTGTTGATCGCTTCAGAAGTACAACAAAACCAGATAATAGGAAAATAACTTCGCTGATAGAACAAGAGTTGAGCAAATAAAATGATATCAATTATATTTTTAACCTTTATGAGTCTAATAATGAACAGTGAAACAGAAATCTTTAATTTTAATTCTTCAACAACTTCTGGTGAATGGATAACGGTTGATGATGTTGTTATGGGAGGGATTTCCAGCAGTCAATTCGTTATTAACCGGGATGGCACAGCAACATTTTCAGGAATAGTCTCGCCTGATAATAACGGCGGATTTGCTTCTGCGAGAACCTCATTAAAAAATGAATTTAAAGATTTTAAAGGGGTTGTTATTCGCGCTAATGGTGATGGTAACATTTATAGTTTAAGGTTTAGAACTGATGAAAATTTTGATGGAATATCCTATCAGGCGAAATTCAAAACCGAAGCAGGTGAATGGAAAGAATATAAAATTCCATTAATTGATTTTAAACCGACTTTTAGAGGAACAACACTTTCAAACAAACCGAAACTTGAATCTAAAAATATTAAACAAATCGGGATACTTATTGCCGATAAGCAGTTCGGTAAGTTTGAGTTAAATATTGATTGGGTAAGTTTCTATTAAAATTAATAATTGATTTTACAAAAGAGTAATGAATAAAATTACAGCACTTATTTTAATTGCATTCATATTAATTGGTTGTTCAACAACATATGTTAATCGTAATCCGGTTGGAGAAAATTTTCCAACAGTAAACGGGCAAACATTAACTGAGGAAGAGCGGGAACTGCCTGCGTACTTTAAAGGTTCTAATGTTGTTTTACTACTCGGATATAAACAAGATTCACAATTCGATATAGACCGCTGGTTAATCGGTCTGGATATGACTGGAACCAAAATCACAGCATACGAAATTCCCACAATTCAAGGATTGTTTCCGCGAATGTTTAAAAGCTCAATTGATAATGGAATGCGCAAAGGAATACCAAAAGAACTTTGGGGCGGAGTGATCACAATCTATGGAGATGGTGCAAAAGTGCAAGAATTTACAGGAAATGAAAACCCTAACAATGCGAGAGTTTTATTACTTGACCAAGAGGGGAAGGTAATTTATTTCCATGACAGAGGCTTTTCGGTTCAGGCCTTAAATGAACTTAGAGAAGAAATTATTGAATAATTTTTTATTTTACCCTATAAAGAATAATGGAATCTGAAATGTCGACTCGTATACAATTTGCGTTAACAGCCCAAAACTTCACGTTATATTTTAATTAAATTTTTGGTATATAACTCATTAAAGCGGATCAATAAAAAAGTAAAAATGTCAAAATTACCGGATGAAAATAGATTTATAGATCTTTCAGATTATGGAAGACCTGCAGCAAGAGTTATTGCCAATTTACTTAAAGAAACCACAATCACTCCTATTCACGTCACTATTGGATTTATTTTTTCTGGATTACTAGCTGTTGTCTGCATATTATATGGCTTTCCTGAGGTAGCTGCCTTCTTTTTAATCTTTAAATCCATTTTAGATGCTGCTGACGGAGAATTAGCACGAATAAAAAATATACCTTCATATACCGGACGTTATTTTGATTCTGTTGCAGACATTATTTTAAATTTGTTAATTCTTTTAGCTGTGTGGTATGTAACAGATTCCAGTCTGGCATTTGCCATTCTTGCATTTTTAGGTATAGAATTACAAGGCACTTTATATAATTATTACTACGTTATATTGAGGAATAGATTTGATGGAGATACAACGAGTCGTATTTTTGAAAACGAGACTCCAATTGCATTAAAAGGAGAAAAACAAAATAATGTAAATATTCTTTTCAAATTATACAGAATACTTTACGGAAGTTTTGATAAAGCAATTTATAATTTAGATCGCGATGCTTCGAATGGAAAGTGGTTTCCAAAATGGTTCATGACCGCAGTATCGACTCTTGGTCTGGGATTTCAGCTTTTAATGATTAGTGTGATGTTAGTCCTGGGCTGGAAAGACTATATCATCCCATTTTTTATACTCTATTCTGTATTTATATTCCTGTTTACTGGAATGAGAAAATACTATGAAACCAAATCAATATCCTGGTCTAAAAAAAGCAACCAGTTAAATCGCGCATATTTCAATTAATGAAGGCCCGGCAAATTTATAATTGGCAGCGTTTTATATTATTAGACTTTATAAAACAATTATTTTTTATAATAAGTGATAATTAAAAAGGTCCTTTTCATTTTCAAATTGCCCCGTTCAAACTTTGCTGGAAATTTCGATATTGCCTGAACTTTAAATTTATTTATTTTGTTATTACCTCTAAAAAAAGGAAAAATTTATGAGAGATCCCGGCAATAGCAGAAAAGAAAGAATCAATTATGATGATATTATTGATGATCATATTTTAACAGCGATAGATACACCCCTCCGTAAAGATGCATTTAAACTGGATGACGAATTAAAAATTGAAATGATTGAGAAAAATTTTAAGGAAATAATGCATATACTTGGATTAGATTTAAATGATGAAAGTCTTAAGGATACCCCTAAGCGTGTCGCAAAAATGTATGTACAGGAAATTTTCAGCGGATTGAATCCGGACAACAAACCTCAGCCGACACTCTTTGAGAATAAGTTTAAGTTTAATGAGATGCTGGTTGAAAAAAACATTACAATTTATTCTTATTGTGAGCATCACTTCGTTCCGATAATAGGTAAAGCTCATATTGCTTATTTCCCAAAGAATAACGTAATTGGTTTATCTAAACTAAACAGGATTGCACAATATTACGCAAAGCGCCCGCAGGTTCAGGAAAGATTAACAGTTCAAATTGCCAATGAGCTAAAAGAGATCTTGCAAACAGATGATATTGCTGTAATAATTGATGCAGATCATTTATGCGTAGCTTCGCGCGGTGTAAATGATGTTAATAGTTCTACTATTACTTCGAGTTATCATGGAAAATTTTTGAATGATGAAATAAGAAAAGAATTTATCAGTCATGTTAGAAATACATAAAACTTAAATTGATTTTAGTTACAGGAGCAACCGGATATGTGGGCGGAAGATTAGTCCCACGTTTAATAGAGAAAGGATACAAAGTTCGTTGTCTTGCACGAGATGAATCCAGCTTAAAGGGCAGATGGGAAGATGTAGAAATTGTTCAGGGTGATGTGCTTAATAAAGATTCTCTCCAAAATGTTTTTAAAGATGTTGATACTGCGTATTACTTAATTCATTCAATGGGTGGCGAAGGTGAGTTTTCTAAAACAGACATAAGAGCCGCAGAAAATTTTGCCGTTACTGCCGAAGAGCAGGGAGTGAAGAGAATTATTTATCTCGGCGGCTTAAGTTCTTCCGAGGAAGAACTTTCGAAACATTTAACCAGCAGATTACAAACCGGTGAAACATTAAGAAAATTTGGAGTGCCTGTAACGGAATTCCGGGCAGGTGTTATTGTAGGATCCGGTAGTCTCTCTTTCGAAATGATAAGATATCTTACCGAGCGATTAAAATTTATGATTACCCCCAAATGGGTTAATACAAAAACACAACCAATTGCCATAAGGGATGTTCTTCGCTATCTTGTCGACGCACTAACAATAGAAAAATCCAAAGGTGAAATAATAGAGATTGGCGGGGAAGATATTCTTACCTACAAAGAATTAATGAGTATTTACTCTGAAGTAAGAGGATTAAAAAGATATTTTATAAAAGTTCCGGTACTAACTCCCAGACTGTCTTCACATTGGATTGGATTAGTTACACCGCTTCCATCCAGAATTGCAAAGCCCTTAGTAGACGGTTTAAAAAACGAACTAATATGTAAAAGCACCAGAGCAAAAGAGTTATTTGGTTTTCAAACAATTTCTTACAAAGAAGCAGTTGAGCTGGCTTTGCAAAGAAACAAAGATGGCAAAACAGAAACCATCTGGTTCAGCTCGTATTCTTCGGGAACAAAAAGTAAAATAACACCACATCATCTTACCCAAAAGGAAGGAATGATAATTGAGAAAAGGGAAATATTAGTTGATGCAAATGCCGAATTAACGTTTAAAGCTTTTACCTCACTTGGAGGCAGGAAAGGCTGGTATGCAAATTTTCTTTGGAAAATTCGCGGGTATTTTGATCTGCTGATGGGCGGTGCAGGAATGAGAAGAGGAAGAAGAAGTGAAACAGAATTGATACAGGGGGATCCGCTTGATTTTTGGCGGGTTGAAGAAATTCAAAAAAATAAACTTCTGCGTCTTCGTGCCGAGATGAAACTGCCGGGAGAAGCATGGCTTCAATTTAATGTTGAAAATATTCATGAAAATAAAACAACCTTAACTCAAACTGCTTTCTATGAACCAAAAGGATTGTGGGGATTGCTTTACTGGTATTCCATTTATCCGTTTCACGGATTAATTTTTGGCGGGATGATTAAATCATTAAAAAAAACAGCAGAGAATATCCAAAGCAGTTCACATCAAAAATTTTAATATAAATCGAAACTAATTAAATTGTCTTTTAATAAAGTAATTCATTTTATATTTTGAATTACCTTCTCGTTTCGATTTAAATATAAAACTATTAAGAGGTTACTGTGGCAGCCGAAGGAACAAAATTCTGGTACCTTGAAAATTTTAATATTTTTAAGAATCTTGAACAGAGCAGCATGGAAGAACTGCAGCGGATTACCACCATGCAGAACATATCGAAAAACCAGCCAATATATTTTCCACAGGAACCGTCCAAGTCAATTTATTTTTTAAAGCAGGGCAGGGTTAAACTTACCAGGATGTCTTCCGATGGTAAAGAAATGATATTGGGGCTGGTTAATAAAGGAGAAGTGTTTGGTGAAATGGCATTCCTGGATGAAGGTGAAAGAAAAGATTTTGCAACAGCAATGGATGAAGTTTTAGTTTGTGCAATTAATAAAGAAGATTTTAAACAGTTTGTTGAACGTAACCCGGAACTGAATCTCCGGCTAGCAAAAATTATTGGTTTAAAGATGCACAAATACTCGGAGCGGATTGAGGAATTAGTTTTTAAAGATGCCGAACAGCGCGTTATATCTTTTCTTTTAAGATTAGCAGATGAAAACGGCAAACAAATTGGCGAAGAGATATTTGTTAAACCTTTTCTCAAACATCAGGATATAGCAGAACTTACAGCTTGTTCGAGGCAGACAGTGAATTCTGTATTAACAGACCTTAGAGAAAAAGGTATAATTAATTTTGACCGGAAGAAATTAATTATTCAAAACAAAGAAGAATTAAATAAAAGAGTAGGGTAAATACATTTCTGTCTTAATGATGACAGTAAAGATGTGTAGCGAGTAATATATTTGAGTAAAAAATCAAATGAACATTACTCTTTTTATTACAGATAATTGTCTCTCCTGCCAAAGAGTTGAAAACCAATTAAAAGAACTTCTAAGAAACCGGAAAGAAATTAATTTTTTAGTTGAAGACATAAAGAAAGTTAATTCTAATGGTATAATTATTGTCCCGGCAGTATTTGTTAATGATAAATTGTATTCTTACGGGGATCTGGATGAAGAGAAATTTTTGGAACGTTTAGAGCTAACCCGTGTTGCAAATTGAATCCTATCATCAAATTCAATAAAAAACCCCGCATATAATGCGGGGTTTTTAGCATCGTTATACTTACCTTACTCATCTTTTATCTGCGCAACTTTATTATTTATATTTTGTTGGAACCAACAATGTTTACATTTATTTCGATTTCATTGGCTACTTTTTTACCAAGCGCCATATGCTCTAAACCGTAATCGTCAAGATTAATATTGAAGAGTGCTCTTACACCTAAAAGATCACCGGGAGCTCTCATTTTTGTCATTTCGTTTTCTTCAAGGTAAACAAGTGTTACTTCAGACAGAACTTCCTTTGTAACACCGCGCACTGTAAACTCACCAAGCACTTTTGCCTTTAATTTGTTGTCCTCAATTTTTTCAACCTCAGTAACTTTTTTTATCTTGAAAGAAATGGTTGGGAACTTCTCTGCATCAAGCCAGTCGGAACCTCTTATATGCTCATCCCTTAAATCAATACCTGATTTTAATGAAACTGTGGAGATTGATACTTCACCTTTAAGTGTATTTTCAACATCTTCGATATCAAAAGATACAGTTCCCCAAATATCCGAACTCATTCCGGTTATATCTTCCAGCGGTGTTGTGCTGAAAAAAGTAGCCTGGTTTCTTCCCACCTTATCTTTAAATGAGAACGTTTGTTCGCCTTTACTCTCTATATTAAAACCTCCGGCAAATGCGGCATTCATAAACAGAATAGTTAATACGAGTGATTTAATTGTTGCTTTCATGCTATTTCCTTTCTTTGGTTTATAAATAAATAAGTTATTTTTAATTATTTCACTATCGATAAAAACAATACTTTAATTAATTTAGTTCCAATTTAATTTGTGAGATGAACGAAGTCTGACAGGTAGATGACAGTTGAATCGTGAAGATTCAATAGTGGTGATTTGTATCACCGAGTGCTTAAAATAAAGAACAGGGCAATTTTGTGTGAATATAATGAGGACGACAGAAGAAAGAGTTTTCAGATTAAGCTCTTTTTCATCAAGGATATCGATTAAAAGTGCATCCCTAGGCGGAGACAAATTTGTTTTAATTGGAAGCTGCGGTAAGAATTTTGCTGTGGAGTATAAAAAAAATAGATGGCGGAACCACTTTGGAATTTACATTAACTGAAGCTGAACCGTTGATGGTTATGATGAATAATGAAGCTACCAAATGGAATATATTCGGTGAAGGGAGTGATAGACCAAGAGAAGGCGAGAGTTTAATGCATGCAAAGTCATTTATTTCTTACTGGACTGCAGGGGCTGCATTTTATCCTGACGCAGTCATTGCTGAATTATAAAATTAATAGCCGGATAATTTCAGTTTAATATTTTCCCTGTTCAATATTCGGCTTTTTACCTGAGGAAATGCTTATCAAATAACCTGCAATTAATATTTGCTCTTCGAAGTTAATTTTTTTCTTCGAATTGTACATTTTCCAGAAAGAATGCTGGATGCCTGCCTTTTGTTTTTACACCTAATGTTGTAAACTCCAATTGCTCCTGGGGTCCTAAATCAAAAATCATTGCACTGGTGCTTATACCGGCAATTTTATACTTAATTAATACATTTTTCAAAGGTTTGTCGCTGGTGTTTTTTGCTGTTCCACGTATAGTTGCCATACAAAGATCCTCGCCTAATTGTGGAGCATTAATATTAAAATTACCTTGCTGAGACACCTGAATATTACCTGTAATTTCTACAATTCCGGATGTATCATAATATTCCGTATAGCCATAATAACCGGCAGCGCCAAGAACGAGAAGGATAATGAAAGTTTTCATTTAAAAAACCACGATTTTTTAATAAAATAATCCATTAATTATCAAGAATCATTCCTGCCGACATTTTCGCTATTTGAAACAGTTTAAAACGACAATACTATCGTATTTGTATAAAAGATTAAGGCAAAGGGAAATAATGTTTTCATTATTACCTTTATGTTATTAAATGATTATTTCGATGCGGATCAAATCTGTCAATTTGCCCCGAATTCTTCAAATTGTAAAAATTGTATTTAGATTAAAATTTGTTAAAGTGCAATTATTAATATTCAGACCTTTTTATCTGATTATATTATTTCATATATTTATTATCAAAAATATGGATGTTTATAATGAATCTCACTTCTCTATCTTGCTCATTAATATTCACTTTTGTGTGGGGGACTAATTTATGTGCACAATGGAATGACAGCATAAAAGTTTACTGGCTTGAACCGGTAGAAGTGACTTCACAAAGACTGCTTCTTGGTGATTATCAGACTCCGGTTGAAAAAGATAACCTTGCTTCTCTATTAAACAGAAACGGTTTTAGTTTAATACGTAAAGGTATTTTCTTCGCTCAGGATGTTTATGCAGACGGCTTCAAGAAAGGGGATATAAATGTTGTTGTTGATGGTGAACGTTATCATTGTGCCTGCCCAAACAGGATGGACTCCCCCCTTTCACGAGTTAATCCACTCGAATTAGAATCAATTGAATTATCTAAAACAATAGCTTCTAACCAAAGCGGGATTGGGGGAAAGGTATCCTTCCATAGAGCCACTCCTGTTGAACCCATTTCTCTGAAAGCTGGTTTCTCGGGCTCATCGGCATCATCACGAAGTTTTGATGGATCATTATCTGCGGAGGGTCAATACCATAGAATTTCTATAAGGTACTCAACAGGAGTTCCATATGAAGATGCGGAAGGTAGAAATTTTAAAGATCTTTACGGATACAAAGAGAACTTCACCTATAAACTAGGTGAGCTATCATTCAATGGTAAAGCAAATAAATGGAAGTACGGGACAGCATTTACATATGCTGAAAATGTTTCATTTCCTTATTTAAGAATGGATGAAAGAAACAATAAAGTATTTAGCGGTCATATCAGCTATAATAATAACAAGGTATATTTTAATTATACAAGACACGCAATGGATAATGGTTTACGTCAAAGTACAATGTCTATGGAAAATATAGGAAAAAATTTAACTATTGGAGTGGTAGGTGATTATTACGATGCTTATTTCAGAAACTGGAATCTGGATAACGTAATGGTAATTCCCATGATGATGTCGACAACAACTCTTAATAATAAAATGATTCCCGATGTGAATATTTACTATGCCGTACTCCATAGAGAACTAAACTTTGGAAAATTAAACATGTCTGGCAGGGCCGGAATTTCTCACCAAAATGTTGGGGAGGAGGGACGGATTGAATTTTACAAGGACCTTTATCCGGATGCTGAAGGAAACAGGTGGTTCCCCGTTCTTGGTTTAAGTGCTAATTATGTTCTAATGCTTAACAATAATTGGGGAGCAGGTGCTCTTGTTGAAGCAGGTCTGGAAGCACCGGAAACCGAGTATTTGTTTATTGCCCTGCAAAGACCGATGAGTGCTCCAAATTGGTCAGGTAATCCAACTCTTGATCAACCAGTTCGGGGAACAGTAAGGGGATCTGTTAATTATCAGAATATCAGACTTGATGGATTTGCTACCCAGGTATGGAATTATGCGAACCTTACAAATACACAAGTTGGAGATAAACCATACACAACTTATGAGAACGTAAATGCATATATACTTGGGATGAATTTAAAATTTGAATGGGAGTTTATTCAGTTGAATGCTTCATATACGTATGCTCAAAACACAACAAATGATTCGCCGCTATCTGAGATTCAACCACTTAGCATTTCAACAAAATTAACATCACCTGTATTTAATAATTCATTAGTCTACCTGAAACACACTTATAATGATGCCCAGATACGGGTAGACCACAGTCTTAATGAATCAACAACGCCAGCCTGGAACAGGATTGATATAGGGGCCATGTACAATACAGGCAACATTTTAATTTCTATCGATTTAGAAAATTTAACAAACGCCCTTTACTACCAACATCTTTCTTATTTAAGAGATCCTTTTGCAACAGGCAATCAAGTATTTGAACCAGGCACAACAGTGAGATTGAATGTGAGAGTAAATTCCGTATTTGATTAGCAAAGAAGCAATAACCGACTTTTAATTGGGTTCAAACAGTGCACAAACAGCGGTTGCTGGATTTAATGCAAACAACCAGACAGTCATTCCTCGTTAAAGTAGAGATTGGATAATTACCTGGAAAAGAAAACTCATCCCACCCGGAAATCATTAACAACATTGGTTTTCGTTGCGTAATATGGTAATTTTGCGTTTAATTTTAAAAAGAAAGGATTGCTATGCCGTTTGAACCAAATAAAGTTATTAAAATGAATTATACATTAAAGGATAGTGAAGGTGTTGTGATTGATACAACTGAAAACAAAGGGGCCTTCTCATTTATAAGTGGTGCAAATCAAATTTTACCAAAACTTGAAGAAAAAATTGGGTCGATGTTGATTGGCAGTAAGAAAGATGTAAAACTATCTGCTGAAGAGGCATATGGTGTATATGATGAAAAGGCAATTCAAAAAGTAGAAAAATCTACGTTTCCAGATGACGCAACGGTAGAAGTGGGAATGGGCTTTGTTGCAAACTCGCAGGATGGACATCCAATGCCCTTTAGAGTTGCTGCGGTAGAAGAGAATGAAGTGACTATAGATTTTAATCATCCACTTGCAGGTAAAGATCTGGAATTCAATGTTCATCTTGTCGATATCAGGAATGCTTCAGAAGAGGAAGTAGCACACGGACATGTTCATGGTCCCGGTGGACACCACGAATAAAATGTTTGTTTATCCTTTCTAACGAAGAGGGGATTAACCTTTAAATTATTAAGCCGGTTCAAACAGTGCGCAAACTGCACCCGCCGGATCTTCTATCACGCAATACCTTCCGTAATTTCCCATTTCTTTAGCATCGGCAACCACCTTTCCACCATTTGTATTGCATTCTTCAATACATTTATCAAGGTCTTTAACCGTAAAATAAAGCATCCACTGAGCAGGAAGGTTTTTATTGACACCACGTGCATGGCAAACACCAGTTACAGTTAAGTCACTCTCCGGAGCTATCATATTAAAATCATTATACTTACCCTTTTCCATTGGTACCGGCTGATATTTCCAGCCGATAACCTTACTGTAAAAATCTCTCACTTCTTCCGCATTTGGAATGGTTAAATCAAACCAGCTTAAAGAACCAACTTCGGGTTTTTGTTTTTCGCTCATGATAATCCTTTTTATTATTAATTTACAATTGCAATTTGATAGAATGAAGATACAAATCAATTAATTATAATAAAACTGAATGTAATTATAGTTCCCGGATTTTTGAAAATTTCTGCAAATGTTTAAGTATTATAAACCAAATTATATTATTATAGTGAGTAAACTTTCTATTCTATAAGACAGGCAATCAATCATGAAAATATTTTTATTAATCTTGTTATTAATCCCTCATATTGGTATTTCACAAAATAATGTAGTAATACAAAACTTCGCAAAAGATTTTTTTAATTGGAGAGTAATTACTCAACCGGCAACAGGGGATGATATTCCCAGGGTTGAAAGACCTGATAAATGGGTCCCTGATTATTCACCGGAGGCATTAGCTGCATATAGAGAGAAATATATTGAGTTCAGCAGCAAACTTAAAAATCTTCTGCACACCGGATGGAGCAGATCCGATAGTATCGATTATCTGCTGCTTCACTCTGCAATTGAAAGGGTGAACTGGGAATTGAACATTTTAAAACTGCCAAATCGTAATCCCGATTTTTATGTGCATCAAACCCTGGGTGCAGTTTACGAACTTCTTCTAATTAATTCTCCTATTAATAGAAAGCTTGCGGAAAATATTATTTTACGACTGAACTCATTCAACAGAACGATTCAGGATGCAAAAACAAATCTCAATGAACCGATAATCTCTTTTGCTGATATTGCATTAGATAACTTAAAAGATATAAAGTCCCGTTTGTATAAAATGAGAGATGCTTTGAATGAGTTGTTTCCCGTTGATTTAAATGCTCAATTAAATTCTGCTGTTGAGCATGCTGTAATAGCGATGGAGGATTATGTAAAATGGCTTGAAAAAGAAAAACCTTACATGCTGTCATCTTTCAACGTTGGCAGAGAAGGGTATGAATATTTTTTACAAAATATTGCCTTGATCCCCCACTCTCCCGAAGAATTATTAATAATGGGTAAACAGGAGTGGGATAGGTCGGTTGCATTTGATATTTATGAAAAACAGAAGAATAAAAATTTACCGGAACTAAATATATTTGCATCTGCTAAAGAACAAATTAATGCAGAAAGAATAGATGAGGAAGCAATTAGATATTTTATACAACAGAAAGACATTTTTACTATTCCCGACTGGGTTCAGCATTATAGATTTGTGGATATTCCATCTTACCTGGCTCCCTTAAATATGGGTGTGAGTGATGATCTTACTTCGGAAACCAGGTTGGATGAAGATGGTGTGAGATATGTTACAGAGCCAACACCCAATATGGGTTTCTTTAGTCTTGCAACAGCAAAAGATACACGCCCGATTATACTTCACGAAGGTGTTCCCGGGCATTATTTTCAACTTGTTTTGTCCTGGGCAAATCAAGATCCGATTAGAAGAAAATTTTTTGATTCAGGTCCTAATGAAGGGATTGCATTTTATGTTGAAGAGCTGTTGCTGCAGTACGGGTTATTTGATGATAGCCCGAGGACAAGGGAAATAATATACAGCTTTATGCGCCTGCGTGCTTTGCGTGTTGATGTTGATATAAATCTTGCGATCGGTAATTTCACAATTGAGGATGCAGGAAACTATCTTGCCTCAACTGTTCCAATGGATTTACCCACCGGAATACAGGAGGCAGGATTTTTTGCTTATAATCCCGGGCAGGCAATATCATATCAGATTGGTAAGCTTCAGATATTAAGTTTGATTGCAGAAGCAAAAGTAATTATGGGTAAGGATTTTAAGTTAAAACATTTTCACGACTTCCTGATGAAAAATGGAAACGTTCCAATTGCTCTGCTGCGATGGGAGTATCTTGGATTAAGGGATGAAATTGAAGAACTGTGGCCCAACTAAGTCATTTCACAATATTAAACCATACCTAAAAGAGAGGTTCTTATTGATGCGAAGTTTATTTGTTCAGTATATCATATTATCTGTTTTAATTTTTACAAATTTTATAACTGCCCAGCAGAAGACAGCATTAACTCCCGAGGACATTTTTTCCTCAAAGAAATATGTTGCTGAAAAAATTGAAAACATACAGTGGCAGCCAGATGGTTCTGCATTTACTTATACAGACAGTAATGAAACTTATAGTCAGCTCGATATTTACAAACACAATGTAGAAACTGGTCAAAACACCATGATGTTAGCCGGTAACGAGTTGAAATATAATGACTTACAAATAAAAATGAGTAATTACAGATGGACTGCAGATGGTGAGTTTCTTCTAATCGAGGGACCCGAAAAAGAAATTTGGAGGCATTCACGGCAGGCACCTTTCTATTTATACAACGTTAAATCAAAAAAAATAATTGCACTTGGGAATAACGATTCCAATTTGCGTAACGTTAAACTCTCGCCGGACGGCAGTAAGGTCGGTTTTGTGCGCAATCATAATATTTACATAGCAGAACTTGCAACTGGTATTGAAAAGGCAATTACAAATGATGGAACAGAAAATATTCTAAATGGTGAATTTGATTGGGTTTATGAGGAAGAATTTGGTCTCGCTGATGGCTGGCGCTGGTCGCCAGACGGGAAAAAAGTTGCTTTCTGGAGATTCGATCAAACAAGGGTAAAAGAGTTTTATATGATAGATGAAATGTTTGTGTACAATAAAATTTCTCCGCTGAAATATCCAAAAACAGGTGAAGAAAACTCGATTATAAAAATTGGCGTGTATAACCTGGCAAACGGCAAAACTAATTGGATGGACATTGGTGAGGAAACTGATATTTATATACCTCGTATCTACTGGACAAACTCGTCTGATAAACTTGCTATTTTAAGACTCAACAGGCTGCAAAATTATCTTGAGCTTATGATTAATGATACAAAAACCGGTGAGGGTAATACAATAATAACCGATACAGACTCCTGCTGGATTGATGTAGATGAAATAAAAGCGATGTTTCTCAGAAAGGAAGATTCTATAATATGGATAACCGAAAGAAGCGGTTACAGGCATGCATATCTCTATGATTATAATGGAAATTTAATTAATCCCATCACCTCGGGTGGTTGGGAAATTACTTCCGTTGAAGGTGTTTCTGAAAAAGAAGGACTGGTATATTTTTATGGAAAAAAAGACTCTCATCTTGAACAGCATATATACAGGGTGAAACTTAATGGGGAGAATCTTCAAAAGATTTCTAATGAGCCAGGATGGCATACAGCTGATTTTTCTCCCGGTTGTGAATATTTCATCAACGAATTCTCAAGTGTAAGGTATCCATCAAAAACTTATTTGCAATATGCGGATGGTACATTAATAAGGAAACTTAGAGAAAATAATCTTCCAGCATTAAATGAACTAAATTTGGTCTACCCGGAATTCTCAACATTCACAACAAGTGATGACTTTAAGCTTAATTTTTATATGATTAAACCGCACGATTTTGATCCTGGCAAGAAGTATCCTGTCCTGGTTTATGGATACGGTGGTCCGGGATCTCAGAAGGTGATAAATAAGTGGGACGAAACCAGGCAGCTCTGGCACCAGATGATGACAGAAAAAGGGTATATAGTTTTTTGCGTTGATAACAGGGGGACTGGTGGACAGGGGAAAGCATTGAAAAATCTGATGTATAGAGATTTAAGCAGCTGGTCTGTAAACGATCACATTGAAGCGGCAAAATATTTAACTTCCCTTACTTATGTTGATGCGGACCGGATAGGCTTTTGGGGTTGGAGCGGTGGAGGGTATTTATGCTTAATGCTGATGACCCGTGCGAATGAATATTTTTCTACCGGTGTATCGGTAGCACCGGTTTCCGATTTTCACTTGTATGATGCAATATGGACGGAGCGTTATATGGGAATGCTTGATGATAATGCCGATGGTTATAAAGCTTCGAGTGTTTTTACTTATGCAGAAAATCTTAAAGGAAATTTGCTAATTGTGCACGGCACAGGTGATGATAATGTTCATTACCAGAATACAATGCAGATCGTTAGGGAATTTCAGTTAAAAGGGAAGCAGTTTGATTTGATGCTGTATCCTAATAAAAACCATAGCATTAAGGGTGGAAATACCCGCTTGCATCTGTTTACAAAAATAGCAGCCTATTTTTTAAAGAATCTGTAATTACTAATCATTATTCGCTTTCAGAGAATACTTTATAGGTGGAAGAAATACATTTTTTTGAGTCAATATTTCAAACTGTCGATTTTGGGTTAAAATTAAACTATGAGCATTTAAATTTTCTTACAATTTCCAAATCCAGTTGAAAGCTGTAAAAAGGTCTAACAATTTTAGTTATCTATTTATTTATCCTTGCTTGACTTAATCTGTATATTTTGGGAAATTACAATAACCTAATACTTTGAGTAAAAAATCAATACTCGTATTAAATAAACTTAATCATTAATAATTCTTATTGGAGGCAAAATGAAAAACCTTTTTCTCACTTGTGTTGCAATACTGTTTGTGGCATCACAACTTTATGCACAGGACGAGGCCGAGCTGAAAGCAAAATTTAATGAAATGAACAAAGAGTTTTCCCAGATGATGGTCGATGGAAACCATTCAGGAATGCTAAAATGGTACGAGGACGATGCAATCTCAATGCCAAGTTATCAACCAATGATAAAGGGAATTGATGCATTGAAAAAAGCCCAGGAGATGGACAAGCAAATGGGGACGAAGATAACCGCGTTTACACTGGAAACAACAGATGTCATGCCGGCAGGTGATTATATTCTTGAAATAGGATTATATAGAATATCAATGGTATTACCGGGAATGGGTGCCATCGATGATAATGGAAAATATATGAATGTTTGGGAACCGCAGGATGACGGCTCGATGAAAATAAAAGTAGACATCTGGAACACTGATCTGAACCCGTGGACTGCAATGGAAGGCGAACATGAACGAATGGATAAGGACGAATAATAATCAAAGTCAAAATCGGAACTAGAAAAAAGGCGAATCATCATGATTCGCCTTTTTTTGTAAAATGTATTTACCTTAATATAAAATAATTTTTTATTCAGGTTGCCTCTTTATTAACAAAAAGAGTTTGAGTAGGATAGGCAAACTCAATTCCTTCCTCCTCAAACTTTTTATAAATTTTTAAGTTTATAGCCTGCTGAATATCCATATATACGCTGTACTCTGCACTTAATACATAGTATACAAATTCAAAATTCAGTGAAAAGTCACCGAAAGATTTAAAATGTCCTCTATCGAATTCAGAATCTGGATTATCAATTATAATCTGCTTAACCAGTTCAGGTATTATTTTAAGTTTGTCTGCAGGCGTTTGATAAATTGCACCCAATTGAAAAACAACACGCCTTCTCTGCAATTTTTTATAATTGTGAACCCTGCTGCTTGTAAGATCGGTATTAGAAAGAACAAGCTGCTCTCCGCTCAGTGCACGGATTCTTGTTGTTTTAATGCCAATATGTTCAACATTACCCGTTTTATCATCAACAATAATAAAATCCCCTATTTCAAACGGTCGATCGAAAAAGATCACAAAGTAGCTGAACAAGTCTCCAAGAATAGTCTGAGCAGCTAAAGCAACCGCTATACCGCCAATACCTAATCCGGCAACAACAGCCGAAATATTTACACCAAGGTTATCTAAAAGAAATATTAATCCAATTACCCAGATCAGTAGCTTTGCAAGAGCGCTAATACTTTTTAATTGCTTGGCTTTCCGTTCACCATCTTCCTGTTTTGAGGTATATGAAACAATTGAAAAGTTTAATATTGATGTAAGAAGCCTGATAATGAAAAACGTAATAACAATAATTGATATTATATTTAAAATGTTATTCGCATCGGGCGATAATTTTAAAGTACGTCCAGCAATATAAAAAGCGCCATAATACATTATAGGAACAACTGATTTTTGAATGCCAATTATTATGAAATCATCAATTGTTGTTTCCGTTTTTTCGGCCCATTTTTTCAATTTTTTCAGAACTATAAACCGGAATATCTTAACCAGAGCGATTATCAGAAAAAATATTCCAATTGCCGTAATGTACTGTAAAATGGTGTTGCCAAAATAGATTTGATTTAAGATGTCTTCCATTTGATTACCTCCAAATTGTTTTTTAACTAAATTTTTTATAAAAATTTGTAAAGCTTAAATAGAATATCTTTCGATGATATCATCAGTTATTCTAACCGGTCTGCCTGAATTAATCGAAACCATTGTGTAAATAAAATGCCCTTCTGAAACCAGTTTGTTTGTAGCTTTATTTTCAATCCAAAAATTTACTTTGCATTGTGCTCCGTCAACAGAATCCATTTGAGTTTTAACAATAGCTGTATCACCCAGTTTCAAAGATCTTTTCCAATCAATATGTGCGGCAGAAGAAACCCAGTTATATCCCTTTTCAACAAACTCTTCCATGGGCATTTTATAATTATTGCTCATCTGTTCAAATCTTGCAGCCTGCACATAATCAAGATATTTTGCATTATGAACATGATTGTTTAAATCAATATCATCGGGACGCACCTTAATTTCGGATGAAAAAATAGTGTTCATACTTTTAACTAATATTAGTGGTTATTAAGAATTAATTGTTGATTGCATTTAGAAATTGCATTATCTAATTTAGAAACATTCATTATACATTCCAATCAGAAGCATACTAATACAGAATGCCTAAGCAGCATCGTATAGAGAAAAAAAATATTTTCCAGTCTTCAGAAGATGAAGAAATAAAATTCGCACCCCCCGAAGAATTCAGAAAACAGGCATACTTTACATCTCATCATCAATATAAAAAAATCTACAGGTTCTCTGTTGAAGACCCTGAAAGGTTTTGGAGCAACACTGCAAACGAACTTCATTGGTTTAAGCCATGGAATAAGATAAGACAGGGACGCGCGTTTAACACAAATTGGTTTGTTGGTGCAAAGACTAACATAACATATAACTGTCTTGATGTTCATCTCGATGGAAAACGAAGAAACAAAGCTGCACTTATCTGGGAAAGCGAAGACGGGGAAACAAAAATTTATACTTACCAGCTATTGTTCACCTATGTGTGCAATTTTGCCAATGCATTAAAAAAACTTGGCGTAAAAAAGGGCGATAATGTTGTTATTTATATGGGAATGGTTCCCGAAGCGGTAATCGCAATGCTTGCGTGCATGCGTATTGGCGCTGTCCACTCGGTGGTTTACTACGAGCTGAGTTCAACTTTACTTGCAAAAAGAATTAAAAATCTTGAATGCAAGCTAATTATTACACAGGATTATATTCTAAAAAAAGGATCGTTCTTACCTCTTAAAGAAAAAGTAGATAAAGCCATAACTGATAATAAAAACGTAAAAAATGTGATAATACTTAATCGTTTAAAAGAAGCAAAGGTTAAACTACATCCTGATAGAGACAAACTTTGGCAGGATGTTTTATTAACATTACCGGTTGAATGTGACGCAGCCCCTCTCGACTCACAGCATCCGGCATTTAGTCTGTTTACAAATGGACCAAAAGGCGATCCGGTAAAGATATTACACCGAACTGGCGGTTACATGGTGCAGGCATATCTTTCTTCAAAATGGATCTATGATCTTAAGGATGAAGATATTATATGGACAACTTCCAGGTTTGCCTGGATTTCCTCCCACACATATTCCATTTACGGACCCCTGCTGAACGGAGTTACAACTTTTATATATGAAGGTAATCCCGTACATCCGGACCCCAACCGATACTGGCAGTTAATCTCAAAGTACAGGATAAATATTTTCAATACCTCTCCAACTTTGCTGCGGGCTTTTTTGAAACTTGGTGATGAATGGATTAGTCGTCACGATCTATCAAGCATCAGATTACTTGGAATCATAAGTGAACCTGTAAAGCCAGAGACATGGTCCTGGTATTATAAAGCCGTGGGCAAGGAAAGTGTACCTGTTATTACCAGCTGGATGCAAACTGAAACAGGTTCAAACATTATTGCCCCAATGCCGGGGGCTGCGGAAATGAGACCCGGACTGACCTGTTATCCGTTTCCTGGCATTGAAATAGATATAGTTGATTTAGACGGCAAAACAGTTGAAGAAGGACAGGGAGGATACCTGATTATTAAGGACAGCTGGCCCTCTATGTTTACTACGCAGAAAGAAGAAAAACCGGAAATTAATTTGAACTGCTGGGATCAATTTAAAGGAAATTATTTTACCGGCGATGCTGCAATTAAAGAAAAAAATGGTTTCATTAGAATATTAGGAAGAGTTGATGATGTGATAAAAGCTGCGAGTATAAGAGTGGGCGGAAGTGAGATCGAAAACGTTCTGTTAGCTCACCATAGCGTAAGTGAAGCTGCAGTTGTTAAACGACCGGATGAAGTTATTGGTAATGCTATTATCGCTTATGTTAGTTTGATTGAAGATGTGGATGAAAGTTTGCTTTTAAAAGAGGAATTAAGAAACTATGTAGTTGAAAATATTGGCTCTTTAGCAAAGCCCGATGAGCTGAATTTCATTAATAAATTGCCCAGGCTTGAAGAGGGAAAGATTAACCGAAGATTGTTAAGAAAGATGTCTTTAGAGGATACACCTAAATTAAAAGGAAGGGAGGAAGAGGTTTTTAACATTTTTGAAAAGTTAAGAGAAGATTATCAGAAGATTTATTTAAGATAAATTATATATCTATAAAGTTTTTCAGGATTTGCAATCCCGGCTCCCCGGATCTTTCAGGATTAAACTGCACTCCATATAAATGATCCTTTTCTATTGAAGCAGTTACTTCCACACTAATGTTTGCTGTTGAGGTTGAGAATTCGTTTGTGGGAATGAAACAATTAACCTCAAAATAAAACCTATATTCTTTGCTGATATTGTTTAGCAGAGCACTTTCTTTAATTATTTTTATTGAATGTTCGTTTACAAGAATATTTTGTTGCAGCTCTTCAGTTTCACATTCAACAGGGAAGCAGCCAAGGCAGGCAGCATTAGTATCTTTAAATGATTTTGTCATCAAGTGCATTCCCGTTCCTATTCCAAGAATTGGTTTATTAACCATCCTGAGAATTGAAAAGAGGTTAAGCAAGTGAAGTTTTTTTATTGATGATGAAATGTCTTTACTATCAGGCAGGATTAACTTGTTTGCTCGAATAATATCAGATTCTTTATTTGAGATAACAAATTCTACAGAAAGTTTTTTAAGTGATTCTGCTATTTCATTTGAGCTGGTTTTGCCGTGATCGATAATTGTAATCATTAAAGTTCAATCCTGATTAATTGTTAAATGAAACTTTCTAAAACTATATTAATTTATCAACCCATCTTGCTGCAAACAGTTTTTATAAATAGAATATTTTCCATCACCAGATGAGATAGTGCCTGTATATTATTTATTGCCCTGAAAATTATTGAACATAAATCTGCCCGCAGCCATCTAAGTATTAAACTCCTTTATACATAACACATCAAGTTCAAAGGGAATTCTATGAAAAAAGAATCAAGCACACTCCGGATTTTAATAATTAGCGCAATTGTCATCCTGCTGCTCATTCCAAATTTTATGATTCAATCCCTGATTGCGGAAAGACATCAATACAGGATAGAGGCTATTAGTGAAATAAGCAGCAGCTGGGCAGGGGCCCAAATAGTCGCGGGACCAATTATTTCGGTACAGAAGAAGAAAGAAAGAAAAGATAAAAATGGTAAAGTGCACTTTAATACTGAATACAGCCATTATCTTCCTGAAAACCTTGAGATTGATGCTGATGTGCAGCCGGAAATCAGATATAAAGGTATATATGAGCTTGTTCTTTACAAATCGAAAATAAAAATGAAGGGACATATAAATCTTTCTAAATTAAGGGAACACTTCCCTGCTGATGATTATGATGAAATTTACATATCATTTAATGTAAGTGATTTACGTGGAATACAAAAAGACGTAACGTTAAAACTCAATGGAAAGGAATATAGCCTTACTCCCGGATTGAAGAATAAAATATTCAGAAATGGGTTTTATACTGCCATTCAATTAAATAAGGATACATTACAGAATTTTGAAATAGGTATTGATTTAAATGGTATGGAAAATCTGGAATTCATTCCCCTTGGTAAATACAGCGAAATAAATATCAATTCTTCCTGGAACAACCCAGGCTTTTTCGGAGCTTATCTTCCCGAATCACGCAAAATAGATGAAGAAGGTTTTAAAGCAAAATGGATTGTGAACTATTTTAACAGGACATATCCGCAGGTATGGCACAATGATAATTACGATGTTTTTTCCAGTTCATTTGGTGTAAAGCTGCTAATACCTGTTGATGAATACCAGAAAACAATGCGTATGACAAAGTACAGTTTGATGATTATTGTCTTAACATTTTTAAGTTTTTTTCTGGTTGAGGTTTTCAGTAAAAAAATTATTCATCCAATTCAGTATTTACTTGTGGGGCTTGCTTTAATAATATTCTACTCAATTCTGCTCGCGATTTCGGAATATGTTGTTTTTCAATATTCATATCTTATTTCTTCCTTGATGACAATTCTTCTGGTAGGTTTTTATGTTAAGAGTATTTACAGCAGTAAACAAATTGCATCAATAATTACAGGAATGTTAGCTTTGTTTTACGGTTTTATGTATGTAATCCTTCAACTGCAGGATTATTCCCTGCTGCTTGGAAACATTGCGTTGTTTATTATTCTTGCCCTGGTAATGTTCTTTACAAGAAAAGTAAATTGGTATGATGTTTTTAGTAACAAATCGGTGGGAAAGTGAACTTACTGAAGGATAGGTGAAAGATATATTAACCTGCCTTGCCGGCGGGCAGGCAAAATATACAAACATCCTTACAGTATAAAAGTAAGAATTGTCCGAAGTACTGCTTCGGAGTTACAGGAGATTGAGGACGTGTGAAGGAAATACCGGAACAAACTTTTTCTTGATGGTTGGTGGTAAACGGTTGTGCACTCTAGCAGTTTATTTTTTCAATTATTTATCAAGAAAAGTTTCAAGAGCCTGATAAAAATCATCCGGTCTCTCAATAAATGGAAAATGACCACACTTTTCTATGAATTCGATCTGACAGTCAGGTATTGTTTGATATATAGTAAAAGCTGTCCAGCCGCCAAGAAATCCCTGCCTGCCCTGGATGATTAATGCTGGATTATAGAATTTGCCCAGTTGAGGTTTTAAATCATATCCTATAGTTTTCAAGTGCTTAAACATCAGGGGGGCGATCTCAAAAGTATTTGGTTCAACTACAAAGTTTTTTAATATTTCTCTTTTAGCTGATTGATTATAAACCCGTGTTGAAAGAAGTGACCTGTAAAATTCATAAGCGGCCCTTTCGGGGTTTAATGCTATCACCTCAGGTTCTGACCAAAATTCTATGTTTTCAAGATCATCCTCAGAATATCGCAAATTATCAAAGGCGTAATTCATAAAAGTTGTATCAATTCCTATAGAGCCAATCAATATTAATTTAGATGTATGATTTGGATATTTTGCAGTTAATGCCATAGCCAGGCCGCCTCCCCAGGAATGACCTATTACAATCCAGTGTTCAATTTTTAAATATTCCCGAACGTTATTTATGTCTTCAACATATTTTTCTAAGGTTATTGTAGTACTATCAATTATCTCCAGGTTTGATTTACCCGTACCTCTTTGATCAACCAGTATCGTTCGATACCTGCCTTTCAGTCTTTCTACTATCGGAAGCAATGCATTGCTTGATTGGCCGGGTCCTCCACTAAGAAGAACGATAGGAGTTCCTTTTCCATAATCCCTGTAATAGATATTTACATCTTCACTTACTACATAACCGGAATTCTGTCCGTAAGTAGAGAAGCTTATAATGGTTATTAGAAACCATGTTCCAATTAGGTATAGTTGTTTCTTTTGCATTTATTTTTTTTCTTAATATATAAAAAAATATCATTTGTGAATTTATTTTTATTCTATTACGGCTAACTTCTATCAAAGCCAATGGCTGATAAAGATGACGGGGCGGTTGGTTGGAAAAATTGGTTAGTCCAAAACACATAATAATGTTCACCGATTTTGTTCATTATAATAAACCAACTATTTTCTTGTAAATATCACTTCTAATATTAATTCATATTCTCCTTCGGAGTCAGGATTTTCCATTCTCAATATCACTTTATCAGAACTAACCTTTTTAAAAGTTTGTATTAATAGACTATCATGCCAATTCATAAACAGCGTTTCATCATTAATAAAATTGCAAGTTGCTGTTGAAAAATTTCCTGAACTTTCAAACCACCAAAATTTATATATTTTTGATTTTTCATCCCGGGCAAAAATTCCATGTGCCTGTCCCTTTTTACCATCTATCAATGTCGTATAATCAAAATAAACATATTTATCATCAAGAGCTTTTTTAAATATTCCGTGCCCGGTTCCTGTGATTGCTTTACTGAATGAACTTTCCGGAATATTATATTCCATCTCCCAATTTCCTAATAGAAAATCAAATTTTTTCATAAATTATCTAACTCCTAATTTCTCTCCCATATCACTTCGGGTTTGCCCGGGCAACCCGCCCAAGCCAATGGGTGATAAAGATGCGAACTGCTCAGTATCATTAAAAATTTATTTCTCACAGAGAGCTTTAATAATCTCTAATGCTTTTTGCCGGATTCTTTTCTTTTTAGTAATGTTTTTCGTGGAAGGATTTCGTGAATGATTGCAAGCTCGTTATCAAACAACTGTGCATAAATCCAATCGCCAAAAGATAATGCAGTACGACCCTTATTTAATAATTCGTTTGTCATAATTTCTTTAGTTTTAATCTAAACTAACAATACCTGTTCAAAATATTATACTATTGTATCAACTTAAAGAAAATATAAATGATAATCCTATAATTTCGTTATTAGATATTTATGATTGACTCTATTCAAATAGTTTTTTATTATACTAATCCAAAGTCAGGATTTAAATTAGATGGTTAATCTTTACAATTATATTATAGAAAACAGACTCTTCAGAAAATTAAAAGCTGACGATCTTCTTTTTGCTGAATATAAATGCCTTGTTGAAGAAGAGCGCGGAGAAGTTTGGTCGCACACAAATTATTTTGCATTCGGATTAAGCGGCAAAAAATTATGGCAGACAATTAACGGGAAATATTTAGTTCAACCTGGTAAATTATTATTTGTAAAAAAAGGTGCGAATGCTGTTTACCAGTATTTTGATGATGAGTTCCTCGCTTTGATTATTTTCATTCCAGATGATTTCATAAAAAATGTAATCGCAAAACATAATCTCGATCTCCAAAAAGTAAAACAAAACAAAAACCCGGATTCCATAATTCCAATTAAGACTGACGAAGTTTTAGACTCATACTTTCACTCCATCTTATCTTATTTTGCGAAAGAAAAATCAATTTCAAAATCACTTCTTAAACTTAAGATCGAAGAGCTGCTAGTAAGTCTGGCAACCAATCAAAATGATCCGTTTCTTAATAATTGTTTTAAAGAAATTTATGAAAGCAATAAGATTTCGATAAAAGAAATTATGGAAGAAAATTATTGCAATAGCTTGACACTGGAAGAATATGCAAAGTTAAGTGCAAGAAGTCTTTCAACTTTTAAGCGAGATTTTGCCGGTGTATATAACACAACTCCCGGCAAATGGCTGACGGAGAAGCGGCTTGGTCACAGCCGGTATCTGATGCAGAATACAAATAAAAGTATTGAAGAAATATTTAATGAATGTGGATTCAGCAACAGGAGCCACTTCATTAAAGTATTTAAAAATAGGTATGGAACCACACCAATTAAGTTCAAATCGTCAAGACAGCCATTACGAAAAGTGATTTGAACCCCTGAGAAACATTTCTGAACTTTTAAGCAACAACTTCAAAATTACTGTTTAGTAGATTTAGCTGAAACGAGAATCGTTTTTTTAGTGCATTAAATAATTGGAATTACAGCAAGCAATATGTGAGGTTTAGACAAATGAAAAGCAAAATCAAATCATTTCAATTGTGTATCATTCTTGTTTTATTTGGTCTTTTAATTCTTCAGAATAATTCGCAAGCTCAGATTAATATTGATGATTACAGTGCTGATGTTCTAATATCCTGGAATAATAAAATATTCGAAATAGCTGTAGCTGAAGACGGACTTCTCACGTTGAAGGGAGTTCGTACGGCCGCAATGATGCACATCGCAATACATGATGCTCTGAATACAATTGATACAAAGTATACACGTTACACTTACAACGGCGAAAAAATTAATGCTAATCCTGTTGCCGCTGCTATGTATGCTGCATATGAAGTTGCAGTTAATCAGTATCCTGACAAACAGGAAGAACTGGAGATGGAATTAAAAAAATGGTTAGATCAAATAAGTGATAAAGAAGAAATAATAGCGGGTGAAAAATTAGGCAAGTCTTCTGCAACTTCAATACTTGATAAAAGATTGAACGATGAATGGAATAATGAAGCAGATTATATGTGGCATCCAATGGCTCCGGGAGTATATGCTGAATTTAATGAACACAGCGGAACACCCGAAGGATTTATTTTCGGTGCTGGATGGGCTAATGTGGAACCATTTATGCTTCCATCACAAGATTATTTCAAATCTCCCGCACCCCCTGAAATAGAAAGTGAAGAATACACTAAAGCATTTAATGAAGTAAAAGAAGTGGGAAAATTTGAAAGCAAAACAAGAACACCTGATCAAACTCACCTGGCAATGTGGTGGAAAGATTTTGTGGAAAATTCTCATAACAGGCTTGCGAGAAATCTTGTTGAAAAAGAAAAACTAAATTTATGGGACGCTGCAAGAACGTTTGCTCTTTTGAACATGGTAATCTTCGACGCGTACGTAAGTGTATTTTATAATAAATTTTACTGCAATCACTGGAGACCATATACGGCAATTAGGTGGGCTGCAAATGACGGCAACCCTGATACTGAACCTGATACAACCTGGAACAATTTGCATAAACATACATACGCATTTCCGTCTTACCCTTCTGCACATGGCTGTGCCAGTACCGCGGCAATGACTGTTCTGGCAAATACTCTGGGAGTTGGTGACGAATACAGTTTTATAATGAAAACTGAGGAAGTAGATAAAGCAGGACCATTCTCAGGAAAAATTAATATGGATCCACCTACCCGTTCATTCAATAGTTTTTCAGAAGCTGGAATGGAAGCAGCAATGTCCCGGGTGTATTTGGGAATTCATTTTCGTTACGACTCTGAAGAGGGATATAATTTAGGAAAGCAAATCGGAGTGTTTGCCAATAATAATTTTCTTATCCCGAAAAAATAAGATCCAAAGTATTGTACATTCCAGCCAAAGAGTTATAAATTTGAGGTTACAAATGATTTTGTAACTACTCTCTGCCCTTGATTTTTTTTACATCTTTCATAGTGGAATGAAAGAACTTTCCCCACTTTTTATCTTTCTTTCTCTTTTCAACGTATGACATTTCATTATACAACGACTCTTTATAAATTTTTATGTAGTTGTTGTATCTCTCTTCTGAAATTTCTCCGCGTTCCAATGCTTCAAGAACTGCGCAGCCCGCTTCGACAGTGTGAGTGCAGTCTTTGTATTTGCATTGATCCAACAGCTCATCAATTTCGTTGAACGTATCACCAAGACCGGACTCATTGGAGATTACTCCCAGTTCACGCATTCCCGGGTTATCAATTATTATTGCTCCGTTTTTCAAAACAATAAGCTCGCGTCGTGTGGTGGTGTGTTTTCCTCTTCCGTCTTTCTCTCTTATCAGCTGAGTTTTGTAAAGTTCCTTTTGAATTAAATTATTCAGCAGAGTTGTTTTGCCAACACCCGATGAACCAAGCAGGCAGTAAGTCTTAAAAGGAGTAAAAAAAGTTTTAATATTTTCAATATCGCTTTGGCTGTTATTGCTGAAAGCTTCAATGAAAACATCAGGCAGGATTTTACTGATTTCATTTTTCTTCTGCTCAATTTCTTCCGCGCTGATGAGGTCGCTTTTACTTAAGAATATTGCCGGAGTTATTTTGCCTTCGTTTATCATTACAAGGTAACGCTCGAGTCTTCTTAAATTAAAGCCTGCCTGCCGGCCAGGCAGGTTGGAATCGAGCGACTGCATAATGATTGCAGTATCAATG
>Ga0209536_100001624_pt1 | contig 36788 bp, 30 predicted proteins | sample DeeMarSeWOR28_12_FD_187461 | JGI IMG/M metagenome (GOLD analysis project Ga0209536, IMG submission 187461) | Marine sediment microbial communities from White Oak River estuary, North Carolina - WOR-2-8_12 (SPAdes) (version 2) | ecosystem: Environmental > Aquatic > Marine > Intertidal zone >... | reverse complement strand
CACACATGGGCTCGTTCCGGGATCTCATACCCAATCGCCGTGCTGGGATTGAATGGATTGGGATAGTTCTGGAGCAAACCGAACCGATCGGGGCGCTGACCGCCCTCGGTCTCCACAGGAAGCGGGACAGTTGCGGTGAAGCGCAGGACCCTGTTGTTCCCAACATCAGAGACCCAGAGAGTATTGTGCTCTCTGTCGATGGTCAAGCCCCATGGTATGCTCATTCCATTCTCTGTGGTGGCAGCTGTAGCGGAGGTGAAATCCGGCTGGCCCAGCACTCCATCGGCAGGATCGCCATTGGGCTTGCCTGCGGCATTGTCATACCAGAGGACCCTGTTGTTGTAGAAGTCCCCGACGTAGAGTCGCCCCGACTGGTCCATCGCAATCCCTGACGGGCGATGCATTCCGCTTGCCGATGTATCAGCCGCAGAGGAGGTGAAATCGGGCTGTCCCAAAACCGCATCGGCGTTGGCGCCGTTTGGTTTTCCCGCGGCCTCATCAAACCGCATCACGCGGTTGATGAAGGTGACCGCCACCCAGAGGCGACCCGCCTCATCCACCCAGAGACCGCGCGGCTGGGCCATGCCGCTCTGCGAGGTATCTGCAATCTTCGAGGTGAAATCCGGCTGCCCCAGTACCCCATCTGCATCTGCCCCGTTCGGCTTGTTCGCGACGTTGTCAAAACGAAGAATGCGATTGTTCCTCTGATCGGATACCCAGAGACGACCCGCGTCGTCCACGGTAAGGCCACGAACGTACTCCATGCCGCTGCGGGTAACGGCCTTGGTGTTTGAGGTGAAATCCGGCTGTCCCAGGACGCCGTCAGCAGTTGCACCGCTCGGTTTCCAGGAAGCACTGTCGAACCGTAGCACACGGTTGTTCAATGCATCAGCCACATAGAGCCGACCGTCCCTATCGACTGCGACATCGGTGGGAAAATCCATGCCGTCCTGGGTCGTCCTCTCCCCCTTCGTGGTGAAATCGGGCTGGCCAAAGACCGCTTCTGCCGGTTCCCCGCTCACGAGCGACGCCACAGAACCCCACCGGAGGACACGGTCATTCCCGATGTCGGCGACAAAGAGCTTCCCGGTTGTCGGGTCGATGGCCACTCCTGTCGGCGTCATGAGTGAATCGGCAGCCAGCCCCGGCGAACTCCCCGTGAAGTCCTTCTGCCCCAGCACAAGGTCCGCATTCTGTCCGTTGATCCACTGCGCCCTGGCGATCATGCCTGAGAGAACCAGCAACATGATCAAGCCGGCCGGTCCGAGCACACGCATCTTCATACACGCTCCTGCTTTGGTGTACAGTCCTGAAAGGAAAGAGTCTCGATCATTGACCCGATCGAGAGGCAAAGATTGGAGTGAATCTACCCCGGGAGAAAGGGAAAGTCAAGAGGATGGACTCTCCTGAAGCTCCCTCTTGACAATGAATGCCACATTTCATTAATTCGGCACTTATTGAAATCGAACAGCAAACAGGTGAGTACCTTTGAAGCCGTTCAACATGGTTCTCGCTGCCGCGTTCCCCGCGCTGGTCCTCCCCCCCTTTGCTTCAGGTCTTGAAGGAAGTCTGGGGGGTGGCTTGTACACTGGACTGATTGACTATCTCGAGAGTCTGCGCGAGGAGCTGTCCCAGATCGATGAGGGTCGGCGCTCCGATCTCCGGGCGATCGCGGAGTACGTCACGCGGAAGAGTGCTGCCGAAAAGGAGGCGGAACTCCTCTTCATCTGCACGCACAACAGCCGCCGGAGCCACATGGCACAGATCTGGGCCCAGGTTGTCGCGCACCACCTGGGAGTCACCGGAGTGACAGCATACTCCGGTGGCATGGAAGCCACGGCCTTTGCCCCCCGTGCCGTGGCTTCCATGAAGGAAGCGGGCATCAAGATCAGACAGAGGGACCATTCCTCCAACCCGGTCTATGGCATATCGTTCGCCAGCGGCGTCCCCGCGATGGAGGCATGGTCAAAGAAATTCTCTGACTCCCCCAACCCCCAGAAAGATTTCTGCGCCGTCATGGTCTGCTCTCAGGCTGACGAAGCCTGTCCGTTTGTCCCCGGCGCCGAGAAGCGGGTGTCAATACCGTATGAAGACCCGAAGGCATTCGACGGCACTCCGCAGGAGACCGAGAAGTACCATACATGCTGCCGCCAGATTGCACGGGAGATGCTCTACCTCTTCACGCGTGTGAAGTAATCCGGCCGGGACCGCTCGCCCGTCTTGACAATCCCTTTCTCCCTCCGGATATTGTGAGGCAACCCGAGCAACAAGGAGCCCCACAATGCGTACCAGAGCGATTCTCCTCATGCTGACACTCCTCCCAGCGTTCAGCCTCTCCCTTCCCAAGGTCGAGTTCTTTGTCTCACCGAACGGCAACGATCGGAATGCCGGAACAGGTCAAGAGCCGTTCCTGACGCTCGAGCGTGCCCGCGATGCGCTGCGTGAGCTGCGCTTTCAGGGAGGAGATCCTCTGGACGGCGCAACCATATGGCTGATGGGGGGAACAGTTGAGCTGACCGGGACATTCGAAATCCTTGCCGAGGATGGGGGAATTGAAGATGCCCCGATCCTCTACTCGGCTCTCCCGGGTGATGAAGTCAGGATATCCGGCGGGAGAAAGATCCCGGCGGATCTCTTTGGGCCGGTCACCGACCCGGCCGCCACCCGACGCATTCAACCCGGATCGCTCCCCCACATACTCCAGGCCGACCTGGAGGTTCTGGGCATCACCGACTATGGCGAGATCCGACGGCTCGGACACGGGCATCCGGTCTCTCCCGCTCCCCTGGAGGTTTTCTGGAATGACACGGTCATGCAGCTGGCCCGCTACCCGAACGAGGGTGGCATTCAGATGGGAGAGGTGACCGAGCCGGGCTCTGTTCCCAGAACAGGCGACTACTCCAACCGGCCCGGACGCTTCCTCTACACCGATCTCCGTCACGATGCATGGGCCGGAGCACCCGATCTCTGGCTCCAGGGGTACTTCCACTACGGCTGGTCGGATGATATGATTCGTGTCGCTTCCATCGATACGGTCAAGAAAGAGATCACACTCTCCGCCCCCCATATGTACGGCCTGGAGAGCGGCGAGAATTTCAATCAGTACATTGCGCTGAACCTCCTGGAGGAGCTGGACGCACCCGGAGAATTCTACGTGGACCAGTCAACAGGCAGGCTCTTCTTCTGGCCCCCGGGCGATATCAACTCAGGCAGCGTCACGGTCTCAATCCTGGAGGATCCCCTCATTGCCATCGAAAGAGCATCGTTCGTGGAACTCCGGGGGCTCACCATTGAGTGTGGCCGAGGCATAGGGATATACATGGAGGAAGGAGAGCACAACCGTATTGTTGATTGTGTCGTCCGCAACATGGGGACCGTCGGGATCATGATGGGCCAGGGAGCCCGCAAGACGTTCCCCGGACCCACCGCGGACGACTACTCAGGGGTCCCCGTCTCCAGAAGGGTCGGGAGCTTCAGCTCCCACTACTACTGGAACGCTGTCTGGGACCGGAAGGCCGGCAAGAACCATACCGTCGAAGGATGCCATATCTACAGCACAGGCTCAGGTGGGATTATACTGGAGGGCGGGAGCAAAAAGGAGCTCATTTCCGGGAATTCCCAGGTGACCGACTGCACGATTCATGATTTCACACGGCGGAACAAGGCCGGGGCGGCAGGCATCATAGTGGGAGGCTGCGGCAACCGGGTGGCCCACAACGAGATCTACAACGGGGACCTGCAGGCTATTCTGGCCCGTGGACCCGAACACCTCTACGAATACAACCATATCCACCATGTTGCCACCAACTCCAATGACGCCTCGGCCTGGTACACCGGGCGCAATCCGAGCGACCAGGGGAGCGTCATCCGGTACAACTTCTTCCACCACGTGGGGCGTCCCGACCGAAAGTGGACCATGGGGGTCTACTTTGATGACGGGATATGCGGCGCACTGGTCGAAGGAAACGTCTTCTATCGCGTTGCGTCGTTCGGAACGGTCTACAGCAACGGGGGGCACGATATCATCGTCAAGAACAACATCTTCATCGAGGGATACGGACCGGCATTCCAGCTGAAGTCCATGTGGTACGATTTCGCCATGTTTCAGATCGACTACTACTTCGGAGAAGAGGGCATCTACACGCGGCGCCTTATGAAGGATGTCGATATCACACAACCTCCCTACAGCACAACATTCCCGGGTCTGGCCGACTGGCTGGACCTTCTCCCCGACGGCAAGACCTATGTAGGCATGCATCCCCGGCGCAACGTCTTCGATCAGAATGTGCTGGTGAACTACGAAGAGACGTTCCGCCTGGTGGGGAAGCATGCCCAGTGTGAATTTGGGGAGAACTACATAACGAGGGACGACCCGGGGTTTGTGGATGCAGAGAAGATGGATTTCGGTTTGAAGGATGACTCGGCAATCTACGGCGCGCTGCCTGGATTCAAGAAGATCCCCTTCGAGAAGATAGGGCCCCGCCCCACCGGGGCACGCTAAGAGTCTGAGCTCGGTCTTTCGCTTCCACAAAGCCAGGGCAATTACCACATGACACTGCTCCTATTCTACCTCACTCTTGCCCTCGGAGTATCCTTTGTATGCTCGTTTGTCGAAGCGGCCATTCTCTCCATCCCGCAGAGCAGAATCGAGCTGCTGAAATCCCGCGGGAGGAACGTGGGCATTCTGCTCGATAGACAGAAGCATACCATCGATCGCTCACTGGCCGCGATCCTGACGCTCAACACCATCTCCCACACAATCGGGGCTGCGGGAGTCGGGGCACAGGCGTTGATGCTGTGGGGGAGCGAAGTGGTGGCCATCGTCAGTGTGATCCTAACCATCCTCATCCTCGTCCTCTCCGAGATTATTCCCAAGAACCTGGGGGTACTCATGGCCTCCAGCAGTGCTTCCTTCGTCGCGTATTCGGTCCAGGGAATGATCTACCTCACCTATCCCTTCGTCGTGGTGCTCGAAAAGCTGGCCAGGCTCATCACCCGGGGGAAGAAGAGGAACAGCATTACCCGGGAGGAATTGACCCTGCTGGCAGATCTGGCCATGCAGCACAAGGTCATAAAAAGTGATGAGCGAAAGATCATATACAACCTCATCCACCTCGCAAAGCTCCCGGTGGAGCAGATCATGACCCCCCGCACCGTGACGTTCATGCTGGATGAGGAGACCACGGTAGGGGAGGTCCTGGCCAGAAAGGAGAAGCTGAAGTACTCCCGGATTCCGCTGATGAAGGAGGGACCTGATCAGGTGACGGGCATGGTCCTGAAGCAGGAGATATACGAGGCGGGCCTTGAAGGCAATATGGACGCCAAGCTCAAGGACCTGGTGCAGGAGATACACCGCGTGCCGGAGACGGCAACGGTCACCGATGTTTTCGAGGATTTCCTCAGAAAGAAGGCCCACCTCTTCTTAGTGGAGGGCGACTATGGAGGGACAGCCGGCGTCGTCAGTCTGGAAGATGCCATAGAGACGCTCATCGGGAGGGAAATCGTGGATGAAACAGACCAGGTGGCAGACATGCGGGAGCTGGCCGTCAAACTGGCCAGGCTGCGAAGGGGTGAATAATATGACCCCACCATTAGGAATTGTCACCAAGAAGAGGTATCTTTCAGTTACTGCGAACCAGCATACCGTAACCGGTCAACAAGTATCGGAAACGGGCATTTGAGACTCGCTCTCCGATGACGATGCGCAAGGTTTTGTCGGGAAGAACTTCGTCGACCGCTATCCGTTGACTCCAGCCGGGTACCGACTCCACAGAGATTCATCCACGTCGGCACGACTCCTGCCTCCACTCCTACAAGCGTGTTTCATGGTCTTGTAGACCGTTCTGGCATGCACTACAGGTGTGTGCGGGCGGGATCACAGATTCTTCATTCATTCAAGGTTTTCTTATGGGTTTCACCAATTTTGGTCTTTCAGACCACATCGTACGGGGTATTAGCGAAGCCGGATATGCGACGCCGACACCCATCCAGTCTCTCGCCATCCGACCCGCTCTTGCGGGGAAGGATATTATCGGCTGTGCGCAGACCGGCACCGGAAAGACGGCAGCATTCATACTGCCCCTCCTTCACCGTCTCGCAGAGAGTGCTGATGCAAAGAGCCGGGACCGGCATCCGCGGGCCCTTGTCCTTACGCCCACGCGCGAGCTCGCCCAGCAGGTGCAGAATGCCGCAGCCACCTACGGACGGTTCCTCACACTGAAGGCAGTCTCCATCTACGGCGGCGCTAGCATGGACAACCAGCTGAAGCTGCTTCGGCGAGGTGCCGACATTATCGTGGCAACCCCTGGCCGGCTGCTGGATCACATGGAGCGGGGGACCATCCAGCTTTCAAAGATCGAGGTTCTGGTCCTGGATGAAGCGGACCGGATGCTGGACATGGGTTTCATCAACGAGGTTCGGAAGATTCTGGCAAAGGTTCCGAGGGAGCGGCAAACACTCCTGTTCTCCGCAACGCTCTCCAGCGAGATCACCGCTCTGGCAGATCGCGCCCTGCGCGACCCGCAGACGGTCGAGGTGGGGGAACGGCGTAACCCGGTGGAGGCAATCACGCAGCAGTTCTATTCTGCTCCGCGGGAATCCAAGGTGGATATTCTCATCCATGCACTGCAAGCCGACCGGATGGATAGCGTGCTGGTCTTCTCCCGCACCAAACATGGTGCGGACAAGATCCGCAGACGTCTCGAACGAAACGGGATCCCGTCGGTAGCCATCCACTCAAACCGGACCCAGTCTCAACGGGAGCGGGCTCTCGAAGGGTTCCGGCGGGGAGAATTCCGCGTGATGGTTGCAACGGATATCGCGGCACGCGGCATTGACGTGAGGGGCATATCCCACGTCATCAACTTTGACATCCCGCAGTACGCAGAGGATTACATCCACCGCATCGGGCGGACGGGAAGGGCAGGAGCAAAAGGCGACGCAATCACGCTCGTTGGCCCCGATGAGATGGAGTATCTCAAGGGGATCGAGCGATTCACCGGGAAGCGGTTTTCCGTTCAACCCTACCCCGGCGTCATCGCCCGGGAATCGAGTCCTGCCCCGAGGACGGAGAATCCTTCCCGGCGGCAGCCCCGCACATCGGCGCTGGGCAAGCAGAAGCAGCATTCACGGAGGAAGAAGCAGAACATCATAAGCGCCCGACGGAAGAAACACCCGGTCAAGAAGCTGGAAGCGTTTTCCTCAGACGTCGGCAGCAAGGCGTGGTCCAACTACTAGACACGTACGTGGTATGCTCGACGGGGACCCTTGCTTTCTTTTGGCTGGATGTCTATTTTGGGGTATGACATCATCCGCCATACGGGTCTACGACCTGAGGGATCCCCGTCAGCGTGAAGACGAGCTTGAGTACTGGCGCAGCCAGTCCTACGAAGCCCGGCTTGAGGCCGTTGAAATACTCCGCAGGCAGTTTACGAAGTTTGCTCCCTCCGCAAATGAGCATGGAAGTAGCCAGAGACTTCGAAGAGTTCTTCGCGTCGTGCAATAGGCATGGCGTGCAGTACCTCGTGGTGGGAGGCTACGCATTCGCCTTCCACGCCCGTCCCCGATACACCGGAGACATGGATGTGTTCGTCAGAGCGTCTCGCGAGAACGCAGAAGCTCTCATCCGGGCGCTGGCCGATTTTGGGTTTGAGTTGGAGGATCTGAGCTGGAAGGATTTTGACAGGGAGGAGAAAGTCGTTCAGATTGGCTATCCCCCTATCAGAATTGATATCATAACCACTGTCGACGGCGTGGAGTTCGAGGATGCTTGGCCAAGACGGGTTGAGGCAAACTATGGCAATCAGAAGGTGTACTTCATCTCCAAAGCCGATCTGATCGCCAACAAACGAGCCTCCGGGAGAAAACAGGACCTCATGGACCTCGAGAGTCTGCTGTAAGACCTACTGTTGTGCAAGCCTATCCAGCTCTCCGAACCAGTTTGTCACGACATTCAGTCGCGTCAGCTTCTCCGCCTTGCCGTGTCTCCTCAGCAGCAAGAAGCGCTCCCCATCCGGTGAAACGTCGTACGAAAAGCCTGAAACATTGACGTAATCTCCGTCAAAAAGCAGACGCGGCGGGCCGGGCGTAAAATCCGGGCTCGCGTCGTACTCCACTACCATCCACTCTCTCCCGAACCGGTAGTAGAGCTCATCGCGTGTAGGTGACCAGATCGGTTCCTCTCCCCCTTCGGTGGATATCCTCCAGCGCTGTCCTGTCTGGGGGAACGGTGTCACATAGATCTCGTACTGACCCTCCTCATCCGAGGTGTAGGCAACCCATCGTCCATTAGGAGAGAATGACGGTCCCCATTCCGAGCTTTCTGTCTTCTCGAAAATCTCAGGAGCCGTCTCCCCGACGGGCGAGACAACGAACAGGTCCACTCCTGTTTCTGCTGCTTCCTGAAATAGCAGGCGTTGACCATCCGGTGACCAGGCGTGGGGATACTCGTTACGTTCACTATCGGTCAGCCGCTCTGTCTCCCCCCAGCCGTCAGCCCGCTTACGATAGATATTCCAGACGTTGTCCAGCTCTGAGTTGAACGTGATCCAGACGCCATCGGGGGACCAGATAGGGAACGAGTGGTTGCCGCCCCCCGGAGTGAGGTTGGTTCTGGAGGAGCGAACGAGATCCAGCACATAGACGCTCCACGACGTCCGCTCAATCGCCGCGGCGACCCGTTCTCCGTCCGGAGAGTACTTGAACGTTCCGTAGTTGTCCGGTGGGAAGGGGAGAGGAGATTCCCTCCCTTCGCGGTCAAGCGTCACTAGCTCGGTTCTGGTCTCGGAGAGGCCGGGAGCATAGATGAGCGTCCCGTCATCCGTGCAGACGTACTGTGCTGGGCCCCGTGTTTCGATCCTGATCCCGATGATCGCCTGGATGGGCTTTCCCGTGACGGTCAAGTTCTCCACATCAAAAGGGACCACCTCCACGGCACCACCACGAGTGTAGAGCAACCACCCTCCCGGAAGATACCGCGGAAAGAGGGCATCAGGTTGAACCACGCTTGTTTCCCCTGTCTCCAGGGAGACTGCGTTGACGGACCCACCCGAGGCCAGCAGATACTTCTCGCCTGGCAGCAGATGTGGCCAGCGAAATTCCCTGATTCTCCCTTTTGACGAGGCCAGAATCGTTGGCTTCCCGCCGGAGGAGGAGACCCTCCCGAGGACGGTTCCCTCCTTGTACGAGAGGAAGATGTCCCCGTCCGTGCTCCAGCAACCACCGTAGGCGTTGGTGGCCTCGCAGATCAGCTGCGGGAGGCCTCCGTGGATAGGCACCTTTTTCAGTTCTCTCCCCGCAAAGAATGCGATCCACTGCCCGTCGGGAGAAAAGAAGGGGTTGCTTGCACCCTCCGTCCCCTCGATCGGAACAGCTTCGAGCCCGTTCAGGGGTCGTTTGTAGAGCATGCCGTTGCGGCCCACCCCCGCCACATAGACAAGGGTTTCCTGATCAGGAGAGAGAACCAGCGCAGGCTGTCCCACGCCGAGGTTTCCGGATCTGACAGGATCCAGCGGTGCGGAATCTGGCAGCATGATGGTCCACCTTCTCAAGGGAGGGGGTTCGGTCGATCCTCCCAGGAGGAATGAGACAGCCGCGACGACCGTCGCGACCGCGGCAACGGCCCATGGCAACAGACGGCCCGACGATGCCCCGCGTGACTCGCGCTCTACCACTGTGGGGGCCTGTGTGATTCTGGAGGGGCCCGACGATGGGAGCTCCACCCCTTTCAGATCCACCGCTAGCTCATCTGCGTGCTGGTATCGGGAAGCAGGATCCTTGGCAAGCAGCTTGAAGACGATCCGCTCAAGTGCCATGGGAACACCGGTGCGGATGGCTGTCAACGGCTCGGGATCCTCACTCATGATCCTGTATGTCAGCGCCTGCGCAAAGTCCGCCTTGAAAGGGAGCTGTCCGGTGATCATCTCATAGAGAACCACACCAACACTCCAGAGGTCGGTCCGGTGATCGGCCGGTTCTCCCTGTGCCTGCTCGGGTGACATGTAGTCGGCCGTCCCCATCGTCATCCCCTGCTGGGTGACCCTGGAACGGTGGGAGAGCTTCGCCAGGCCGAAGTCGGTAATCTTCACCTTCCCCTCTCCGGTCAGCATGATGTTGGCGCTCTTGATGTCCCGATGGACGATCCCCTTCTCGTGCGCAGCATGAAGGCCCTCGCTGATCTGGACACCAATCTGGATCGCGTCCCTCAGCTTCAACGGTCCTGTCTGGATCTTCTCCTTGAGGCTCCCCCCTTCCAGGTACTCCATCGCGATGAACTTCTTCCCCTCAAACTCGCTGAACTCATAGACCGTTGCGATATGGGGATGACTCAGGGCGGCTGCGGCTTCCGCTTCCCGCTGGAACCGTTCCTGGTCCTCTACACCACCCAGCGACTGCAAAACGAGGAACTTGAGTGCGACCGGCCGTTTCAGACTGGTGTCCTCAGCCTTGTAGACCTCCCCCATCCCTCCTTCTCCCAGCTTGGAGAGCACCTTGTACCGTGTGATCGTCTGTCCGATCATCCAGACTCCTTCTCACACCAGGGGTCAAACAGGATTTTGATGGACTTCTTTGTCCTCAATCTCTCGACTCCTTCGGCATACCGGGTAAAGGGAAGGCGTTCAGAGACCAGCGGACTCAGTCTGAGTTTTCCGTCCATGATCAGCCCGTAGGCCTCTTCCGCCGCAGCCTTCGTGTGGCTCGCGTAACCAAGCAATGCAAATCCCCCCCACCACTGCTCAGGGCCGAACCGGACATGCTCGCGAAGCACGCCGAAGATGGACACGGTCTCCCGGGTGGAGTTCATCAGGGGCTCAATTGCCACAGGCAGACCGGTCGTATCCAGCGCAGAATCGAACGCATCCGGGTCTCCCCGTCCGGACGGCCAGCCGTACTCGCGCGGGTCGTGGGCCTCATCCCCGCCCAGATCCAGCGCCATCTGCCGGCGATCAGCAAGGGGATCCAGCCCGATCACTGTAGTTGCGCCATGTGCCTTGGCAAGCTGAACCGCGATAAGCCCGGAGGGGCCCAGCCCGCCGATCGCCACGCGTTTCCCCTCCACTGCATCCCGCCGACGCATCAGGTCAAACGAGCCCTGGACACACATGGCCAGCTCAAGCGGGGCAATCTCCTCCGGCGAGAGTGCCGGCTCGACCTGAATCAGATCCTCGGCCTGAACGGCAGCGAACTGGGCGTAGAGTCCCATCCGTCTGTTTCCCGGATCCCGCCATGCTGCCACACGCATCCCGGGTGAAAATTCCGCCACATCTTTCCCGACCGCCACCACCTCCCCCACCGCTTCATGCCCGGGCTGTCCGGGTGTGAGGGGATACTTCAGCACCGCCCCCGGAAACATCGGCTCCCCGTCCATCATGTGAAGATCCCAGTGTGGGCATGTGGTTATTCCTTGGACCTTCATCAAGACTTCGCCCGGCCGCACCTCCGGGAGATTTGTCTCTTTCCAGATAGCCCTGCGTGGCGCTTCGAACTCCAGTATGCGCATCGTTGAAGGGAGGCGTGACATGAAATCACCAGTCGAGTATCACACCCAGAACGGGTTCGCTCTTTGACTCAATCAGCTTCCAGGCTTCCGCGGCTCTGGAGACCGGGAAGTGATGTGTGATGAGTGGGAGGGTCTCCAGGTATCCGCCTGCAATGAGGCGGAGCGTCTCGTCCATCCGTTCCCGCGTCCAGCCTGAGACCAGATCGATCGCATGCTCACCGTACCGGGGGGGCTGGAGAGAGAGCCGGTCAGCGGTTCCGTAGAAGCCGGCCGAGACCAGATGTCCGTAACGGCGCATGTGCGGCAACACGGATTGAAAGATGGCCGCATCTCCGACAGTATCCACGGCCACCTGAACCTTGTGATCGAAATGCTCATTCAGGTAGTCTGTCCAGTGTGTGGTACCGGTATTGACGGTATGTCTGAAGGGCCGTGTGGCAAAGAGCCGCAAGCGATAATCGTGGCGTCCGACCAGCAACACCTCCGCTCCCCGCCAGGCAAGCGTCTGCGCGGTCCAGATGCCGACCATTCCGTCTCCGAAGACCACAGCCAGATCACCTACTTCGACACGAGGGCGCGCTCCCCCATTGTACCCCACCTGTGTCAGGACCATCCCTGAGAATGCAAGGGGGTCTATACCTGGCGGGAGCTTCCAGACCTCACCGCGGGGAGAGACAGAGGGTGAGACATGACCGGCATAGGAGTGATGCATCCCCTTCGCAAGTCCAATGGTCGCAAAAACAGTCTCTCCTACCTCGAGATCATCCACCTCTCTGCCGAACGATTCCACCACCCCCACCTTCTGGTAACCGGCCACAACAGGAAATGGCTTCGGGTCACCGGGGTGGTAGGGTGTATCACCATCCGAGCGCTCTCCCCGGAGGTACGACCCTTCCGTTCCGTTGCTGATCCAGGAGTGAGTTATCCTGACAACAACGTCGGTCGGGCCCGGATCGGGACACTCTATTCTCTGGAAGGAGACCGTGTTTGGTGCTGTGAAGACGACTGCATCAGATCGCATCGTCAGCCCATCTCATCGCATAGTGTACATCGGATCGACTTCGTGCGAATCACCAGTAGTACCTCCAGTCAAACGCCATGCGCACACCTATCGACCAGACGGTGCTCAGATCAACCTCCGGCGCGTCCGCAGGCAGAAGCTTATGAACAACAGTCGGGATTTCAAGCCCGCCGTAGAACTGCACAACGAGATCGGTGCTCTGATCCAAGGAGAAGGTGCGGAAGGGGTTGTATTCGAGAAGTGGAAAATCGAATTTTATCGTTCGCAGTCCTATGAGAGTGTAGTTACTTTGAGCCCCTTCTCCACTTGGGAACAATACCCGGTCGTCGTCGCCCAAGTATCCGTAAAACGACGCCCCCACTTCACGCCCCAGAATGAACTGAAAGCGTCCGATACCCGTGGCAATCCCTGCCTGCCAGGGGATGAGTCCCCCGTTGCCGGCCGCCACCGCTACATTTGCAAGTGCGGTCGGAGAAGCAACGAGAAGGATTGGACCGACAACGAGCAGGTCGAAGGGAATAAGCCAGAAGGGCATACGAAGACGGAGATTGAGCGAACCCCGTGCCGGGATTGCCGAGGTTATCGCACCCGCATCGATGCCGGAGGGAAAATCTCCAATCTTTATCGTGGAGGGCGCGTCCTGACGAATGCCGAGATCCAGGAAGGCCAGGCCGTCACCCGCCTCATTCATCACTCCCTCGAGCCCGAGACCGAGGCGCACGTTGATATCGATTCCGCCGGAAGCACCCGGACTTTCCTGTCCTCTCCCAAATCCTCCACTCGTCCCTTCTCCCCGGACTGCGGAGGAAACGCCTATGAAGGGACCCAGCTCCGCACGGAAGCGGGGCATCTGACCCAGACCGGACGCCAGTGCCGGCACGGGTGTATGTTTGAGAATGTCAACCAGAATCGGAGAGACCATCCTGTCCACTTCACGTGGCGGTACCGTGTCGGTTCTACAGACATTGAAGTTGTCCGCCAGCTCCGTTGGTGCACCTTTGCCCGTAATCTCGGCACATTTACCCACCCCCCGTGCCGCATCGAGCAGCTGGTCAAGACTTGCGCGAACAGTCACTGCCGCACGCTCGGCGTCCTCGGGCCTCATCCATGCATCCCCCATCAGGATCATCCGCTCTCCCGCCCAGGTAACGACTTCAAGCCCGGCCTCGTTGTAGTGGTCGTGCGTCCCCTTGCGCAGCGATGCGCTCCCCCATGTGCCGGCCACGTGTCCGGATGCGAACGCATCCTCGAGGAAGTGGATCGCGAACGCCTCGTCAGCCAGGGCTGCCAGTGCGAGAGCCGACCGCACTTCGGGAGAGAACGTCTCACGGGAGAGTCGCGCGGCTTTCTCCAGGGCACTGGTGTGGTACCATGAATACGCGGCAACCGCATTGAGTTCTACGCCTTCTCCCAGGCAGGCCTTGCCGTAGTCAGAGGATGTGATGTCGTACGTCGGCCTGGCAAGCAGAAAGTGAACGTTGTTTGATCCCGCCCGCGTCGCGTACTCCGGATCGGCCCGCTGGAGTTCAATATCCGAGTCACGCAGTGCGTTTACATGCCTGTCCCGGCTCTTGGCCTCCCCCAGCTTTCTCTTCAGGCGCGCCGTGACGTCCGCGACCTCCAGAATCCACTCTGTCTCGAGAACGTTGTGAAGCAGGTTTGTCCCGGAGCAGGAATGGTCCCCGGCGATAGCCGGCCAGGCCGCATAGTCGATGCATTTGGGTCTCTCGCCCTGCGTGAAATCGGCGACCGCCTCGCAGAGTCGCGCCTCATGCCCGATGCGGGCCGCCGCCCAGAGCTCATCGAGGACAGCCCTTCGCTCGGGATCCAGGTTCTGGATCGCAAGCAGTGCGATGTCCCGGTGCTCGGGATACACCCAGGAGAATGACGTGTTGACCACAAAGAGGAGACCTAGGGAGAGATACACGGTACGCATTGTCCCTCTACCCCGTCTCCTCACGACAAAAGAGCCCGTGAGTTCAGGTTTCATTGTCGATTCCAATCTGTCCATATGAGAAAACGCAGGAAGCCCCGAAGAAGCGGAGACATGCGGGCATCTGAGTCCCCACGAGCCAAAGGTAGGCCATCCGATAACGAATTGCAAGGTGCCGACGGGGGCAGCATGTGACGTGCCACATGAGGAGGTCGATGGCATCCATACTCACGGCAGCGGCACCACCTTTTTCACCGCGGCCTGCGCCACTCCGAAGAGATCGATGGCGGCAGGCTCTGTGATTCCGGCGGCCATCGTCTGGTGGGACCGCCTCCAGACCGTAATCGCCCCCTTCGACTGCTTGATCCCTCGATCGGCGATCATGATCAGATCGTCCAGCTCTCTCATCTCTTCCTCGTAGCGCTCCAGCTCCGGGAAGATCTGCTCCTGGATGAGATTAATGGTCTGGAGCCGCCAGATGAAGCGTTGCTCTATCTTGTCTGTGACCTCCTGATCGATCTTTCCTCCCGGCTTCAGATAGGCTTTGAGCTGCGGGTCAAGCGCGAATAGGGAATCAACCATTCCTTCTTCTCCTTTGGCATGCCGGATGCCGTAGGTCAGGCTCCGGAATGTTCGCGTTTGCGTCTCTTTGATGCCCTCCCGGAATGATAACACCGGCGCATGTTCTGCTTCAATGCGAGCTGCCACCTCAACACGCGCTTCGTCCTGAGCTGCTCTGAGGTCCTCAATCACCAACCCCGCCACCCGCGCCACCTCATCGATGATCGGTTGAGCCGCTTTCATCGCCGCGAAGTAGGTCTCCTGTTCGCGGATGCGATCCAGCGTACTCTTCAGTTCCTCCTGGGTGATCTCAAAATATCCTATCTGGGATTCCCTGACCGGCTCTGCTATGGCTTCCAGATAGTCGGCCAGTGCCACGGCCTTCTCCTTTTCAGACATGTTCGATTCGGATACGGTGACGACATGAATGGAGTAGGCAACGATACCGCGCAGGATTTTTCCGACCTTCTTCCATTGCGCCTCGTACGCCTTCACTGCGGGACCATCTATGAAATTGCGGATGTGTATCGCCCGGGCCTGCGAGAGGCCGTACTCGACTTCGCTCACAATGCTGACGGCGTTCTCAGCAAACGGAGCCAGGTTCACCCGCTGCTTGGACTGGAAGGAAGCGCACCCAGCGACCATCAGAGCAAGTGCCAGCGCAGTGACCTGTATGATGACATGCTTCATGGTGGAAGACCCTCCGAATTGTGTTCTATGGTTCATGGTATGGAGGCTACAGATTTCGCGTCTGGTCAGAAGTCAATCCCGACCCCGATCTTGGTGCGGTAGTCGTCACGCTCTGGCACCGTGCCATCGGACGCCTTCTGGGGGTTTTGCGTGCGATCCCAGGTGAACGACAAGCTCAGCTCAGCCAGGTCACCGAAGGCATCAAGCGTGAAGAGGAGCCCCCCGTGCTGGAAGCTGTTCTTCCGGGGGGAGAAATCGATGTTGGCGGAGTAGTCTGCAACGAGCTCCAGGGAGCCCGTCAGATCTATGTCCAATGATGTCGAAGGAATCGCGACTCCCCCTGCTTGCTTGCCATCTGCCCCTTCCTCGACCGAGACGTAGCGTGTGGACTGATAGCCCCCGGTGAGCTTCACCTGCCACTCAACGCGTTTCCTCCTCGTTATGAAGTATCCAACCCCCGCAGTGATGTTGCTGCGGAGAGCAATGTTCTGAAACCTGTCGGAAAAGAGGTTTGCCGATGCCGGGGTGACGAAGAACCCGCTTGCGATTATGTAGTCAAACCTCAGCGTTCCGTCATGGTTGTTGATGTTCTGCTCCCCCTCCACTCTTCCGAAGTTGCTCTTGTAATTAAGGTCCAGCCGTGTCCGCACGGTCTGTCGCCGCAGGAAGAGGAGCGCGTTGAGATCCTCCTGATTGGAATTCCCGGCCCGGCCAACGAGACCGACCTGAATCTTCCCCGACCAGAAGTTCAGCTCGGTCGGCTCCCCTTCTATGATCGAAAGGAGCCGCGAGCGAGGAAGATTCCTCAGCTCCTGGCCAACACGAATAGAGACAAGCGAATCCACCATAACGGCCGTCCCGGCAAAGGTCCCGATGTCCTCAAAGTAGTAGGTGAGGACCCGGGGCGACCGGAGCTCTTTGATGTCCTCCCAGTCCAGCGTGAGCTCATCGAGCTCCTCGCTATCGAACAGAAAATCCTCATCAGTGAGCGACTGTACATCACCCCGAAGCCATTCTCCTGAGGTGAGTTGCACCCAATCCTTATCTTTCGGGTCGGGGGGCGGGGGTTCCCATCGTGACTGCTGGGCTACGCTTGCGCCGACACCAATGGTCATACACAGCCCGACCAGCATGGAGAGCAGAGAGAGCGCGCGATGCATGTTGTTCGATTCCTGTTGGATGAGAAGGAGGTCTGCTGTAGATGGAGAGAAATGTAGCTCCGCTTGGCTGAAGATGCAACTCAGGGCAGGACGAGCGCGGCCGGGCGTTCTAGCCGGGGCAGAGGCCAACGAAGAGCGAGCGGCATCAATACTCCAGCAGCCTATAGGCAAGCACGAGCTGGATACCGAGAGTATTGTCCTGGATCTTGTTGATCAGGGAGTACTGTACCTCACCGCCGAGCGCGAGGTTGTCGCCGACATTCTTCATGTAGGAGGCGGCGATGAAACCCCCGATGCTGTACTGTGTGGCGGAGGTTTCGTTATCGGGAGTAGTCACCCGGGAGAAGAGGAGAAAGCCACCCAGGCCCAGCGTCAGCCTGACTGACTCGACTATCCGCATCGAGAAGGTAGCTCGTATGGGGACCGCGCTGAGAGACGACGATACATCAGCTGTCCCAAAATCCGTTGCGAGATTAGTCTGTTCAAAGGAATAGAGACGGAGGTAGCCGGTCTCCAGTCCCACGCTCAGGAGATGCTCCGGTTCCCACATCACACGGATCGTTCCGGTAAACCCGTTCTTGTTGAGACCGTCAAGTTCGAGGTCCGTGATGAAGCGGGCGTACCCCGCCCCGAGATACGCGCTGAGGGAATAGGTCGTATCGGTCTCCTGGGCAGGAGCGACCATCGGGCAGCCGACGAGCAGCACGAGACCGACAACGAGGAGCTTGAGGTATCGGTTTTGGTTACCGAACATAGTGGTAGTAGGCGACGAGAGTCGGATAGTTCGTCAGAATCCCGTCAAATTCCCCATCCGTCACAAATGTTGATATGTAGCGATCCACGTCCAGTGTCCAGACAAATGCCCTGCGCCCCTCTGCCTGCATCGCCCGGACTTGAGCAGTCTGTGTTCCCTGCGTCCAGCGTGGGGCCCATACCCGGGAATTGACCTTCCTGACCAGGTCCACATCGAGTTCACAGAGAGACGGGACGGCCTGGTGGTTCGGAATGGCGGCAAACCTATCGACCTTGTCTTCCGAGGGAAGGCCCAGAACGATCTCCAGGCTGCGGCCGCGCTGGCCGGCAAGCTCCAGATACTTCTGCTGGATCGGAATCACAAGGGGTATTTCGTCCCTGTCGGACTTCAGGTCAAGCCAGACAAACGACAACGTGGTCTTCTCCAGAACAAACTTCAGGGCCTCATCCAGTGTCGGTATCTTCTCGCCGTTTGCCAGCCGAAGCAGCGTCCTGAGCTGTGGAAACGTGAAGTCCTCGATAGGCCCCCAGAAAACACTCTTCTGGACGAGCCGAAGATTGACATCCGTATCATGGTAGAGAAACGGAACCCCGTCCTTCGAGACCTTCACATCAATTTCGATTCCATCGGCGCCAAACCGCTCGGCGAGGTTGATCATCTCCAGACTGTTTTCCGAAACACCCAGGTACTCGGAGTTTCTTCCCCCGCCCCGGTGTGCCAGGATCCAGAACTCCTCCTTCAGAATCTCCGGACGAATCTGCCGAACGTATTCTAGCAAGAGGGCCGTGCCGGGGAGGTCATTGTCGCCTCCGTAGGCTCCTTCAAGGATGATCTGCGATGAAGCAGTGCTGTCCCCCAGGAGATACTTCCCCCCGGTGTCGCCTTCGATGGTGAGCGTCACAAGCCCGGTCTGCGTGCTGACGGCGTAGCGCCAGTACCCTTCGAAGTGAAGGACTGAATCAAGCCGTCCGCCCTGCATGATGAGATACCCGGCATGCGTTCCTGTGTAGACCGAGAGGTAGTCGCCGTTCCACTGCAGAACCACGCTCTGCCCGAACTGATCACTCCCCGCGCGAACCGCATAGACACCTTCCATGGCTGCCCGTGTCTCCGGGGAGAGCGGCCTCGTCTCCGGAAGGAGGCTTCCGGTGCCGAACGACGGGTAGACGACATCCACCTGGTTGTCACAGGATGAGAGAGCGAACCCAGCCAGTAGAGAGAGAGCCGCCAGCGATCCTCTCATAGCACAAACCCCACCGTAAACTCGGGAATGAAGAACTTTCGCTCAAACGTCGAAAACGCAGCCCACTGGGGATAGTAGAAATCGGTGAAATTGGCCTTGACTCCGATGAGGAGGATGTTGTCTTTCCAGAGCGGCTGTTCCACAAAGAGTCCAACAGCGCCACCCGCAAAGCGGTTGTGATCTGTTGAGAGCTCTATGTCGCCGGTCGTCTCTGTCTGACTCATAACGAGAATCAGCTCCCCTTTCAGCGTAATGGCAAATGGCCCAAAATCATAGCCGATGAGAATACTGGGGTAGTTGATCCACCCTTTGATTCTGGTATCGAAGCCAAACTGCTCCAGTTGGCCAAACCAGTATGCGACATCGTACCCTGCGGCACATCTGACTCCATTAAATCCAAATCCCCACTTCGCTCCCAGGGAGAAATGGAACGTGACGAAATTGGTGTTGACATCCCCCTCCAGGATGAAGTTTTCTGGGAGACCGTAGCGAATGGAGTATCCAAAGAGCGGCGCCCTGAAGACGTCATCCGTTTCGATGACGTCTTCAGGGAGTTTTGCCTGCGACAGTCCGATGAGATGCCTGATGGTGCCCTGGGGCGGCTCCCCTGGGTAGAGGAAGTACCTGTATCCGGTTTCCTGTCCGAAGAGGTGGGGGGGGGCAGCGAGGAGGAGCAGAATTGCCGCGCACGCTACATGGGATCGGGAGATGAGCTTTATCAGGGTACGCACCGTTTTGGGCTAGGGGAGGTCAGATCTCGGAGCGAACACCCCGGAGGTCACCGTATTCCTTTCCCAGGTTTCGTCCGAGCGATTCGGAAAACGAACGGAGCCATGTGTCAAGGTACACCTGGTCCATATTAGGATTCCGGAGAAGGATCCCGCGAACATCCTCAAGATCGCGGGGACGCGCTGCAACGAGTTTGTGTATGATAAGATCTTCGACTGCTGCAAACCGAACGCTCGTGTCCTCCATCGAAAAAACAACCGTACGCTCGATCGCCCTCCGTTCGTACTCAGAGAAGGAGAAGATGAAATCGACTCTGATGCCGCTCGCATCGTCCAGAGAGGGAACGACGTTCGTCTCCCGGGCGAACTTCCGGACATCCTGGACTCCCACCACCAGGCCTGCCTCGCGAATGACTTCAAGGAGCCTCTCCAGGTCGGAGGCATCGACGCCGAGCGTAATATCGATATCCCGGGTCAGGCGCGGTTCGCCGTGCAGCAGGACTGCCTGACCTCCTATGACCATGTAGGGGATCCCGGCGCGATCAAGAGCGCGAGCGATCTTCGCGAGGAGGCTTTCGAACATTCTGCTTCAGAAGTGATGCCAGGCGGATATCATTTTCGATACCATCCAGAAAGTCTTCCTCGGTAAAGTGCCCCATGCGACGAGCCTCCCGGTAGAGCCCTTCCAGGATCTTGTACTTCTGGGCCAGTGACAAGTTGTCCTTCGCCCGTGAGGTTGCTTCGTATGCGGAGAAGCGTTCTGGATCGGTAATCACGCTAGAGTATACGCATTTTCCATTCGAAAACCCACCTGCATTCGCCTCAGGATGCCCTCAGGGCTTCCTGGACCGCGCTCTGCTCCTGACAGGTTTCGCGGGCTCTTCCATCAGCAACCTCCTCCTCGGCGTCGGCATCTGAATGCCCGCCTGCTCCAGCGCATCGAGCACGTTAAATCCCACCTCGTTCTTTGCCACCAGGAAGTTCTCCGTATGGATGAAGAAGTAGAGCGTGAATTCGATGTAGTACTCCCCGAACCCTTCAAATATCGCAAACGGCTTTTGATCATTGAGCGTCAGCGGGTGCTCTTCTGCCACCTTCAGCATGATCTCCATGACCTTCCGGGGATCACTCCCGAATGCGACCTTGATAGGGAGGCTCAGACGCCTCCGGCGGTCACTCAACGTCCAGTTCGTCACCTGTTGCGTGATGAGATCGTTGTTCGGGATGATGACCTCTGATTGATCGAACGATCGTATCTTCGTGGATCGGACGCCGATCCCGGAGACGGTCCCCCAGAGCGAGCCGAACTGCACCATGTCTCCCTTCTGAATCGGGCGCTCAAACGCCAGGATGATCCCCGATACGAAGTTGGCAACAATGTTCTGAAGCCCAAAACCGAGGCCGACACCCAGAGCCCCGGCCAGGAGCCCGAACTCGCCGAGGTTGACGCCGACGGCCGCAAGCGCGAGAACAATCCCGAGACCGGCGAGCGTGTAGCGGACCACCATTGCGACCGCGCCCGGGACACCTCTCGGCAACCGGATCCGGCCAAAGACATCCTCCTCCAGCATCGCACTGACGACGCGGGTAACCACAAACGCACCGACAAGAACTGCAAAGAACAGCAGGATCTGCATCACCGAGATCTGTACCGTCCCGAAGCCCCACTCCTCAGAGAGTGCCACGTCAGCCCACTGGAGGAGAGGATCATACAATCCGAATGACCTCAACGAAGCAACAGCCCAGAGGACGAAGGCCGCAAGATGAGAGAGTGCGCTCAACCTCTGGGTGACCACACGTTCATGATTGCGGATCGTCCTGGAGATCTTCCCCAGCCATCCCCGCGCGGACGTAACAAGAACGCCGTCGAACAGGAGAGCCACCACAGCGAGAGCGACAGCAACGGTCGAGCTGTCGACAACGCCGGAGGCAAGCCGACGGGCGAGCGTCACGCTCCCGATGATGTTTGCGATCAACGATCCCACGAGAAACAGGAGAGCCACAGGCGTGACCAGTCGGATTGCCCTTCGAAACCCCGCAACCTGGCTTGTCCGAAATGGGCTTCCTGGTCTGTAGACCCACACGCAGAGCCCCATCCCGATGAGCGCCTCGCCCAGTACGATGAGCCGACTGGCAGCCGGGTCTGCAGAGAGCATCTTCTGTGTGAGATCTATTGCATAGAGGAGGGCAAGGACCCCGAACAGCACCCGGACGTGCCCGCGCACCAGAGCCAGGGAGAGCCGGAGAATGGGGAACAACATCAACAGAAGTGCAAGATCACCAACTGCAACCGGTCTGTTCGGGTAGAGGAAAAACGTCAGGAATATCGTCAAAAGGAGAGCAGACGCCCCGGGATAGGCGAGAAGACGGAGTGCATACGGAGTAGTCTCTTCCTCCGACGCCAGACCCTGAGCCCGCCCCTGCCTCCGGAGGAGCAGGAGCAGCGCGAAGATGAGCAGGGCCAGGATACTGTGCAGGACCAGCCGTTCCAGATTGGCCAGGAAGTACAGGACAGTGGCTGTGACACTTCTGACCCATGTCGAACTCACGGCACCCACCACCCGTGCGGAGTCCGTCTCTTGCGCGATCGCCTTCCACAGGGGAGGTGCGTCCCGAACAAAGATGCGTCGGAGCATCTCTTCTCTCTGCGACTCGATGCGATCAGCGTCTTCCTTCAGGGTCCGCAACTCCGCCGCCACAAGCTCTTGAAGAGCCAGGATCTCACGAAAACGTTTCGCCAGCAACTCCTTCGCACTGCCGATCTCCTTGAGCGTCGATCCGATTTGTCTGGTTACCGCCTGCGGCGCGCGATTGCTTCGAGCCGTGTCCCTCGTTGCACCCCATACCGCCTCCAGCCTAGTCAGCCGCTGCGATTCCTCGTTGAGTTTTTCCGATTTCGCAAGCAGCGACGTCTCCCATTCCGCCACCCCATCGGCATACCGCTTCCACTCGGCGGCGAGATCCTGCAGACGCCTCTCTCCCAGCTTCTCGAGCTCTGCGAAATCGGGATCCTTCTTCCTCAGGTCCAGGCTGTCTTTGAACGCACTCAGATCTTCCCGGATCTTCGCCAGATCCTGGTCAGGTTCTCCCATTTTGGCGAAAGGCTCGAGCTGTCGTGCTACTTCCTGGGAACGAACGCTGACCTCTGCCACGGGAATCGCCGCGGGAAGAGCGGGCTCGGGTTTTACCTCCTCAGCCTGCTGCCCCTGGTTCACCTGCGTGGTCTGTGCCATCCCGGCTCGACCGGTCTCAAGAACCGGCAGGTGCAGGCACAGGAAGAGAGCGACCAGCATCAGAGGGAGTCGTAGATGTCTGTAGGGCATTATCACACTCCACGATGGGACGAAAGCGAAAGGTTGACGGGGTGACGGCAGATCAATGTAGGGTCAGCGGGGACAATTTTCAAGAGAATTGTTGACCTGGACCAAATACGTGCATTCTACATCTCCTTCCCGTATATTCAGGGCGTGAAGGACCGCAATAGAGCTCAGCACCTCCCTTCAGATGCACAGTTCTGTTGATGTAACAAGAGAGATCCCATGGACCGGCGCGAACTCCTGCAGATTGCTCCAAACCTCTTCTGGCTCACCCTTCTGGGGACCAAGGCATGCACGTGGACCCCGGATAGCGGTGTGAAGACAAGACTCTTCTTCGATCCGGAAGAGATCTCCCGTATACGGGCTAATGCCCGTTCCCCCCTCCTTGAGGCCACATTCCAGACATGGGCGGCCTATGACGACACGGAGTCGAAGGAAATTCTCGAGAGGCCGCTGGAGACAGGTGATCTGATCGGGGATCTGGGTGCTGCCTTCCGGCGGATGGAGCACCTGGGGATAGTCTACCTGGTCACGGAGGATTCCTCAAAAGCCAACCTGATCCGTCGCGGGATAGACACGGCCCTCGCACTCCCCAAGTGGGACTACTTCCTGGACGGAGATACCGAGATGGGTGTCATGAGAGCCTCCCAGGGAGTCGGCTCCATGCTCTTTGTGCTTGAAGTGCTGGAAGAGAGACTCTCGAAGCCGCTTCGCGAGGACATCTACAAGGCGGTCGCCGACAAGGGGACAGAGCTCTGCAATGTGGCAATCTGGGGAATGGACAATCCCGACAAGGTGAAAGGGTGGCGCGCGGATGAGAAGCATACCTGGCGTTACTACTTCGACATGAGGCGCTGGCCCGACATCTTCAGCGGCAACAACCTCCGTGCGGTCCCTACTATGGGTCTGGGGCTGGGCGCGCTGGCCCTCGAGGGCCGGGATGATCGTGCCCGAGAGTGGCTGGACCGTGCGGTGCGGAGTGCGCAGAGATACCTTGCTATACACAAACCTGACGGGAGCTACGACGAAGGCCTCAGCTACGTGAACTACGCGTGTGTTACACTGTTCACCTTCCTGGAAGCGTACGACCGCGTCAAGGGAGATATCAACTGGCTGGAGTACGCGAACTTCAAGGGGATCAACAACTACATTGCCGCCATGCAGGCCGGGCGGCAGTATGAAGACGACGTGCCGGACATTGTGAACTTCAGCGACGCACGGGGAAGCACCACGGTTGCCGTCAGCTCCTGGCTCGCCCAGCACACCGAGGATCCGCTGGCGCAGTACAATGCGGAGCATTTCTCGCAGCGCAGCTACTTTGCAGATTTCCTCTGGTATGATCCTCATCTCCCCTCCGCACCTCCTCCGCCGGATCTGAAGAACCTCCGGCTGGATCTGGACTGGATCATTGCGCGAAGCGGCTGGGAAGAGGAGGACGCGGTGCTGGCGTTCCGGAGCGGCGAACCGGCCAATCACGAGCACGCCGACCGGAACTCCTTTCTCTACAAAGTCTATGGCGAGCGTCTCCTCACAGACCAGTTCGGGGCCTCCTACGAATACACTCAGCCTCACTGGTTGCTCCGGCAGACGGAGGCACACAATGCGGCGCTGGTGGACGGCAAAGGCCATCAGTATGTTGATGGTTCAGAGGGGACAAACGCGGGAAGAGCGCGCGCTGTGATTCAGAAGTACGTGGACGAGGAGGAAGACATCTGGTGGGTCAGTGATGCGACGCAGGCCTACCAGCTGGTCAACCCGAATGTGGCCCTCGTGCGCCGTAGCATGATGTTCCTGAAGCCCGACTGGGTGATCATTTTGGACGAGTGCGAATCACACAACCGGCCGTCCCGCCTGGGAGTGAGGTTTTTCCCCGACAGCAGGGACAAGCGCGCTTCGCTCTCTCCGTCCAAGAACGCGTTTCTCATCCGGAGGCCCCGTGCGGCACTCCGGGGCTGGCTCCGTTCCGGAGCTGCCCTCCAGGTTCGGGAGGGAGCGCTCGACCTTCCGGAGGAGTACGGGCATTTCCCCTTCATAGAAGTGGAGAGCAACCCCTCCCGGAGCATTGAGGTCATCTCGGTCCTGCACGCGGAGAAGGGGGGCGCAACCGGTCCTCCCCAGACGGTCAGGATTTCAGAAGCAGCGGGGGACTGGGAGATCCAGCTCCCCCACACGACCGTCGTCGTGGGAAAAGAGGACGGCATCCCCACGTTCAAGCATATCTGAAAGACGCGACTGTTTGCGACTCTCGCAAGGAGGCAAGGATGAGCGGAGCAGCCGGAGCCACAGCTGCCGCGGCAGCGGCTGAAAAAAAACGTCGCCTATTCGAGGAGGAAGAACAGATGACACCCTACAGACAGGAGGATATGGAGGGCTGGGAGTTCAAGATCGTCAGAGCAGTGTCGGCCCGCTTCAAAACCCCGCAGGCTCTGGAGCAGCTCCGCCAGGAAGAGGCTGAATCAGGCTGGGAGATGCTGGAGAAGCTGGATGACTCAAGGGTCAGGTTCAAGCGAAAGACCGAACACCGGGCCGCAGATGCTCAGCGACAAATTGACCCCTACCGTACCCAGGTGGGGATGACCGAAGGGGGTCTGGTCGTTGCTATTCTCCTGGGCCTAGCAGTCGCGGCCGGCCTCGTGGCCCTCGTCGTTGCCCTGGCAAAGTGACCGGAGGCTGGAGGACCCAGCCTCCGACAGATTCCTCACGCCTACGGCAGCGGGAGACTGCTGTTGCTGATGTCCAGAATCGCTTTCCACTCTCCCTCAACCTTCTTCCAGATGACGACATACTTCCCTTCGTCCTCAATGGGTCCCTCCGCGGTCTCCATGGCGAACCTGTACGTACCCCGCTCGTAGGCGATATCGCCGGATGATGCCACCTCGACGACATCCGCCTTGAACGAGTTGCTGATATTCGGGTCCGTTGCCCATCCCTCGAACCATTGGCGGATCGCTTCACGCCCGACCAGCACCTCCGCATTCTGGGGCATCAGCATGCCGTCGATTGCGAAGTAGGATGTGGCTGCCTCTATGTCTTTCGCAATGACAGCCTCGTTCCAGCGCCGACTCAGTTCATGGATCGCCTTGGCCTCAGCCGCCGTATCAACGGGGGGGACGGGGGCACAGCTGGCGATGGCCACCAGTACCATCAAGGAACAGAAGAGAACGCGATTGACCTGCATTATATGCCTCCTTTCAGGGCTTTCCTTCTCCTGCGTGAATACATCTTGACACACGGCAATAGGCTTTTGCTCCTGCAAGATTTCGTCCTCCAGATCTACCAACAACTTCTTCAGCTGATACGACGCAAGTCCCGGGATCAGAGAGAAGAACCTCCCTTGATCCACTCCGGCACATCAGCCTCCCTCGGAGTCACTCAACACACTGCAGGCCCCTTATACGGCATCAGCATGGGGACCTTCTCCTGGTATTCCCGGTAGCGGTCCCCAAATCGTTCAAGGAGGTCTCGCTCTTCCAGAAGCGTGCCGATCACTATCCAGACCGTCCAGGTGAGGTTGAACCAGAGGCGATCCAGAGTGATATCAGGAGATGACCAGATGAGAACAAGCACGACAGAGTAGAGAGGGTGGCGCACCCAGCGGTAGGGGCCGCGAACGCTGAACGAAAGCCTCTTGGGCTTCCTCCCCTTCATGTGAGCAATGAGAGGTTCAGTTCCGAACGTGTCAAAGGACCCCAGGGAGCGAACCCCCCAGAGCATCACACCAATCGCAAAGACGAAGATCGCCCGAAGAGCCCAGCGCAGAGGTCCCTGGATGATCAGGAGTGTCGTATGTGACTGTTGCCAGAGGCCAACCAGAAGGAGGAGCGGGATGCTGGAGCTGAGAGCATAGACAACTCCGACATACCGCTCGGGAAAAGGGATCCAGTGTCGAAAGGACTTCCGGATCATCACGCTGTGCTGGAGAAAGAAGAGGAGGCTCAGGCATAGATTCCAAGCCAGAAGCATGACATCATTCAAACCCAGGTCCACGAGGGTGAGTGGCCCGTGAAGGAGGAACACCGTGAAGCCGAGCAACGCGATCCCCCCCATCCCCAGGGAGAGCATCAGAAGGAGGTATCCTGCCATCAGGAGGGCCCTCTCCACATGAAGAAGTTCCTGACTCCCAGCATCTCCACCTCTTTCACCAGCTGGAAGCGGAACTTCCTGTAGAACCGGACGTTCTCCGGCGTGTCGGTTTCCAGGTATGCAGGCAATGATCGGTCGTCCACCAGGCGGCAGTAGGCGCTCATCATGATGCTCCCGATCCCCTGCCCCTGAAATTCCGGGAGAACGGCTATGGGGCCGAGATGGCTGTGCGGTTCGGGTGGATCATGTTTGATCCAGACCCCCCTCCAGTAGATCTGACGGGACGCAACGTCCCGGAGGCTGCCTTCGCCGGCTTCCACCAGGTCTTCAAAACCGACCGGCAGCTCTCTTTCGCCTTCACACCTGTACATCCTCATCACCCCGACGATACGATTCACTCTCTTCACGAGATAGACCTCATGGGGATTCTCCCTGAGCATCCGAGCAAATCCCTCCTCCTGGATCTTGCGCTGCTTCTTGCCTGCTCCCATGTAGACAGCGAGATGGATGGGGTTGGTGTACATTGCGCTGCTCAGGACTCTGGCCGCCTCGTCCGTGTCCTCAGGCCGGAAGGAGATAATATGGTGTTCAGGCATACGAACAATCTCACGTCAGTGTGGATCTTCCCAGTGCGCGGCGGACGAACGCGCTCTTCACCCAGCCTCCGGGAATCTTCTCCGAGTCTGCTGAAAGCACCCTTGCCGCTTTGCGAACCTTAGAGCTGACGGCAACGCTCGGATCCCCTTGGTGACGGGAAAGGTGCTCCAGTATTTCTCCTCTCTCCTCCCGATACAGCTTCCCCAGGATCGAGAGACTCACAATTGCCCAGCTCTTCACAAAGACGCTTGGGTCCTCGAGGAGTCTCAGCAGGGCAGGCCGTATCTCGTCACGATTCTCCTCCCTGTATGCCAGGTGCCCGAGGACCATTGCCATATGCCATCGCACCATCGGGATTTCGTCGTTCAAGGAGATCCTGCAGAGCTCTGACAGTCGCCCGGCAAGGAGGTCGGGTCTCAGCCTGGTTATCTTCTCAATCGCGTCAACTGCGTGCGCGCGAACCACATCATTGGACTCCAGTGGGGCATCGTACACCTCTCCAAAGAGGGTGTTATCGGAGAGGACTGCCTCCACTACTTCGTCTGCCAGGCCATCGTCCTGCAGGCTTCCTGCTGAGAGGTTCCGGAGGATGCCGCTCTTGCCTGATTTCTTCGCCTTCTTTGCCACGGCTCATCCTCTTATGCTGAAGGCGACCAGCCCTCAGGAGGCAATCTAGCACCCCCTTCCCGGAGATACAACATAAAAAGGAATGGACCGCCGGTTGACGTCCCCTGCTCTCCTACGGCGTTTCGAATCCCGGAGGGTCTTGCCGGATGACTTCACGGGCCTGCTCACCCCCGTCTCGCTGAACCTGAGGAGTGATGATCTGGTAGTGGTGCATTCCTGACGAGAGAGTCGACTGACATGAGAGCAAGGGAGCATGCGACATCCGCCAGCTCGGGCGGGTCCGGCTCATCCGGTGATGGCTGAGAGGCGAGCGCAGAAAAACTTCTCTGCCCCTGCTGCGGCACTTGTGTCCGGACCCGGTTTAAAAGCGTCACCACATCCCCATCACTTTCCACATCGAGAGAGACGGGTCTGACGTGGAGCGTTCATTGAGAAAAACACCTGCCGTATCGACACCCGGTTCGGTAGCGTTGCGGCCGACCAGGAAGGAGCGCGGTCAGCTCTGGTCGGTGACTGCTCAGATATGATTCGGGGCCAGAATGCTGCCGACGGAACGATTGGCAGAGATAGGTGACTGGGTAAATATACAGATAGGTAACACAATAAATATAGACACTGGTTACATATTGATATTCAGAGATGGGTGACACTTGGTAGATACAGAGACAGGTTACAAAGAGCTATGATAAAATGGATGACGCCAGCGGGAGTTATCCAGGATCCCCTCTAGCCTCCCGAACGGGCGTTGATGATCATAAGACCAAGCTGCATGCCTGCTTCCCCCGGATCCACCCAGCCAGGGTTGTCCGTATCGAGCCGCTCTACAAGAACCAGCTTCTGATCAGGCAGGACAACCAGTACGTGTACCCCCACCCCCGTGTGATAGTACCCCCAGGAACCCATCATTTGGGCAAACTGGCTGCCCGGCGGAAAGACGCGCCACATATATCCATATCCGACACCCGAAGCGCTATCGACCAGCGAAGAGAAGGTCGTACTTTCCGTAATCCAGGCCGGAGGGATCAGCTGCTCTCCCATCCAGATTCCGTTCCTCTGATAGAGCACCCCGAACCTCAGCATGTCCCTTGCACTCATCCGAAAGGGATAGGCCGGGTGCTCTGATTTCTGGAGCTCGTACTGGTAGGAGCAATCCGACGTATTGAAATCTTCCATCCCGATCGGGTCACCGATCTCGGATTTGAAGGCCTCAAAGATATCCAGGCCGGTCTCCTGCCGAAAGATCGTCCCCGCAACATTGAAGTCCCAGTTATTGTAGTAGAAGAACGTGCCGTGCGGGTGACTGCCACGTTCGGGTCTGAGCGCGATCATGGTGTCATCTTCGGCAGCAGCTTCGTGGTATACCCCGGATCGCGACTGCAGAAGTTCTCTCACAGTTGCCTGTTTCTCTTCCGAGGTGAGGCTCGGAGGAATATCGTCAACCCCCAGCTCCTGGAGCGTCGCATTGAGATCGATCTCCCCCCTGGTGACATGGATACCGTAGAGCGCCGAGAGGAAGGGTTTGCGTATCGAGTGACACCAGAAGTTCCGCGTCACTTCACCCCAGGAGAAGAAGACCTTTCCGTCGTATGCAGCCATGACAGCGGCATAGCCGGACTGTTCCGCAAACAGCCTGGCTTCTTCCAGCTCCTGAGAGGACCAGCCCACATCCTCCGGCGTGACATACTCCAGCCCGTCCGACGAGGTCTCAGGGGACTCGGGGTTATCCGAACAGGCCGGCACAAGTCCGGCCAGAACAACGAAGGGGAGTAGACCGTAGGCGTAGGCCGCCATCCGGCGAATCTGATCGTTACGCATTGTTTCTCATACCTCTCTTGTCGGGGATGGACACAGCCGAGTGTACGAAAAAACATGGGGACCTGACTGACGTATACGTCCAACCTCCCCTCCGGTTACGCCGGAATCTACTGCAGTCCTCCATCACCGTGGACGAGGGTTTTTCAGACCCGTGGAGAGCTTGTTTCCTACCTCTCGCCTCACCCGGCCCGCGAGGGCAGGATCATGTTTCTTGAGGAATCGTTCCACTCCCCTCCGGTCTGTGGCAATGAGCTCCCGGAGAGCCCAGGACATCCCCTTTACCACCATGTCATCCCGGTCGGCCACAAGCAGCTCGCAGACTCCAAGAGTTCTGGCCGTGTCACCTTCTCCCCCCCATGTACGGCGGTTCAAGACCACGGTGCAGACGAGTGCCGCCCTCCTCCACCAGCGATTTTCAGAGCGGGCCCAGCGGTGAATCCTCGCATCGCTGATCTGGCCGGATCGCCATGCCTTCCCGGCAAGAGTCGCAAAAATGTCCACCGTCCCCCAGTGGTCCATCCGCTCTCCCATCTCCTCCAGCACCCTCCAGCGCAGGTGACGAAAGGCGGTCGGGTGCTGCAGAATCAGCGTCGCGGCAGCCCACATCACCCGGTGGCCTCCCCTCTTCCAGAGCCACAGGGCCACATTCATTGCTTCATCCGGAGACAACCTGGCGCTCTCTGCCAGGACATCCTCCGGCAGTCTCTCCCAGCTCCGGTACTCCGGATCATCCTCCAGAAGCCTGACGATATCACGACCCAGTCGAGAAGCCACGAATGGAGATCCTTACCTGCCTAACCCTCTGAAGCCCTCAATGCGGTGGAACGTGATGTAATTGGCATCGTGCTGATTGTGCGCTCCCCCGAGACCGTCATTGAACGCTGTACGGGAGACGGCAATGATATCATCACCGTCGAAGAGCCAGTCGATGTACTGAAATCCCGTCTTCTCCACGTCCAGAGAACGCAGAACAACCGAACGTATCGACCACCTCATCAGATCCTCCGAGGAGATCAGCGCCACCGTGTTCCGTGTCCGCTCCGCATTCCCCCCTTCATCATCGGGGTGGACCCAGTTGGTGAGGGACCAGTACAAGTCTGTCTCGGGGTCACGCCTGATCGTGAACTTCTTGCATCCGCCGGGGAAGTCGATGAACCCGCGTTCGGGATCGAAGGAGACTCTCCTGCCGTCACCGGAGATCTGAACGAGGGCCGCTCTGCCCCCCCTTTTCATCTCATGGACCCGGAGTATGTCCACCAGCCGCCCGTCCGGAGCCGCAACCACGTTCCCCTCAAGCCATCCCCCGTAGGGCTCCCACCCTTCCCACGGAATACTCTGGCTCACGGTCCAGCTCTCAGCATTCAGCAGATCGGCACCCACGGGCGCGCTCACGACGAAGGGGCGAAAACCACCTGGCCACTCACCCGTCTGCTTCTCGAACCCCTTCCACAGCCGCCCGTCATGAACGAGGACCGGCACGGGAGCAGAGTGGTACATGCTGTCGGCAATGAGTAGTCCCGAGGCCGCATCAGTTGGGACGGTCCAGGTCTCCCCTCCGTCCGTTGACCGGCGGATCACGAGAGCTCCATACCGCTTGCTCGTCCCCAGAAGGTAGAGTGCATCGATGTGGAAGAACAGCGTCGACCAGAACTGTCCCTCAATCTCCGTAAGCTCCTTCCAGGTCTCTCCTCGATCCGTGGACCGGTAGAGAGCATTTGTCGTCATATCTGTACTCGGTCCGAAGTGGTCGAGCGATGCGACGACCTCGCCTCCGGGAAGTAGAGCGATACCGGGAGAGCCGAGGTAGATGCCGGTCGATGCCGGAGAATGAGCAATGACCGTGCCTGGTACCTCCGAGTGGTCGGCCACCCGATCTGAGACGCATCCAGGCAGGAGCAGCGGCGGCAGGAGAACCAGGATCGTACGAAGATAGGGAGGGAAACGCATGATCCGCAGTATACCAAAACCAAACCGAAATCGCCACGGGCCCACCCAGAGCCGGCGTGCGGGAGAGAGCCTTTTCGTCCACTCACTCAACGAAAAGGCTCTCTCGTTCACTCGGCAATTTCGGCCCCGGACGAGCCGGCACCAGGCGGGAGGAGTACTTCCCGGAATGGAGCGCGACTCTGTTACCTTCGGGGTCCAGAACAACAACGGGGCCTGCAAACCAGCTGACCTGATTCATGTCGCCTGCCATTGACTCCTCCCGGGCATTGCGCAACCACTGTTCAGGATGTGCTGATGCCTCGTGATGCCGCCCCAAGAAAATGTTGCAGTCGATGTCGCTTTTCACTATGATGTTCTACTGCCGAGATGCACTGGCGAGTTTCACCCTCATTCCTGATGGAGATCGATCATGGTAAGAACTTTGCAGCTGACAGGAGTATGGATTGTTCTCCATCTCCTCCTCGCCCCCACGACACTGTGCCAGGAGAACTACTACTGGAGCATTCAGTACGGTACGCGATCGACACTTCTCGGAGGGGCTGTTATCGGAAGCGTGTCGGACCTGAGCGCAACGTTCTACAATCCCGGTGCCATAGCCCTGTTCGACGATCCAAAGTTCATCCTGAGTGCCAAAGTCTACCAGTTCGACTCCTACACGCTGAAGGATGGCGCCGGCAAGGGGCTTGACCTTGATTTCACAAATCTCACCCCCTCACCCTCATTCGTGGCATTTGACTTTGACTTTGATTTCCTGGGAGCCGACAGGCTGGCCGTCTCATTGCTGACCCGCCAGAGTGCCAACTTCGAGTTCCAGACACGCACGATCGATTCGATTGATGTGATCGGCTCCGTGCCGGGCAAAGAGGACTTTGCCGGAGGGTTTGCCACAGAGAAGGAGTTCAATGATGTCTGGGGAGGCCTCACCTATTCCACAAAAATCAGCAAGAACTTGGGGCTCGGACTCACCTGGTACTTCGGTTACGTCGACCACCGGACCGGCGATCAGACGATCCTCCAGGCACTGCAGGCGACAGGCGATTTCGCCTCATTCACCAATATCAGCAACTACAGGTTCAACAACCTGCGCACGCTCGCAAAGGTCGGGATCGGCCTGAACCTCAACCCCCTCACGCTCGGGTTCACCGTAACAACTCCGAGCATGAATATCCTGGGGTCAGGCTCCGCAGGCAATCACCTCTTCCTTTCCGGAGTTGATTCAACCATCTTCCAGAGCAACTACCAGGACGGGGTCGCGTCGCACTACAGGTCACCATGGGCCATCGGGGTGGGAGGCGCATACCGCTTTGGCACCGTGAACCTCCACCTGAGCGGTGAATGGTTCGGGGCCATTGACGAGTACACCGTGCTGGACACGGAGCCCTACGTTGCTCAGGGGAGCGGGGAGGTCCTCAGGAGCGACCTGACGCACGAAGCGAAGAGCATAGTCAACGTCGGCATCGGGATGGACTTCTTTGTTACGGAACAAACCATCATCTCCGGCGCCTTTGTCACAGACTTTTCCGCCCGGGTCCCGGACACGAAGACCAACCTCGTGTCTGCAAGTACCTGGGACATGTACCACATCTCGGGCGGCGTGACATTCCCGCTGGGCAAATCAGACGTCACACTGGGTCTCGCCTACTCGTTTGGGTCCGACACATTCGAGAACAGTGTTGACCTGACAACTGATCCGAATGACCCGGATGCCATAACTAGGGTAACGAAGGTGATCGTGAACAGAATCAAGATACTCTTCGGATTCGTCATCTGAGGAGGTGTCAGGCGCTTGCCCTTTCCGCAAATTTCTTGAAGCGGTCCATGTACTCCTGGGTCTGCTCCTTGAAGGAGCTCTTCATCATGGGCGCCATCAGCTTCATCTTCCCGCTGAAGGTGAACTCCGTCTCCGTCACCCACCGTGTCTTCTGAGGCTCCTTGTCGTAGAACCGGTTCACCAGATGGTTCTTCACTCCCTCGGTCTCGTAGGTTCCGACGAACTCCTCGGGGAGATTGCGGCTGAGAATCGTTTCGGTCATCTCTACCTGCTTCCCCCCCTGGTCAAAGATCAGGCGCGCGGTGGCCCCCGGCTGTCCCCGTTCCCCCGCCAGATGCTCAAAGCTCTTGAGACCGGGCATCCACTTGGACGTATTGTCGGGATTGTCAAAGAGCTGGATGACCCGGTCGCGTGGCAGGTCGATGGTTACCTCGCATGTGTATTTCATGGTTTCCCCTCCTGAGTAATTGTACTGTTGATCGACATCAAGACTCAAATCCCCAGATCCACCTGGAATCGAAAATTCCAGGTATCCAGGGCTGAGATATCCCCAAAGGCGGCTTCATCGAGATAGGTTGCGTCCAGCTGGATCTTCAGCCTGTGCCCCTGTATGTACTTGGTGATGCCTGCGGTATAGTAATTCTGGCGTGTCGGCGAGTACTGCCGTATCTCCTCCTCGGGATAGACGGTTGCGTACCGGAGGGCTACTTCCAGGCCGCTCGCAAAGAGGTAGCTTCCCTGCAGCGTGAAGCCCCTTCCATTGAAGACATAGACGACATCGCTGCTATCCTCGGGATTGTAGGTAACCGGGTCGGACGCGTGGCGAGCCATAAACTCCGTCATGAATGCCCACCCCCTGTACTTCAACACCGCATCGGCCATGAAGTTCCTGATGCTCCGCGGCTCGAAGAGCAGCTCCCCACGTTGCCCCGCCTCACGCAGGGCGCCATCGTTGTAGTTGAAGACGAGGCCGATCGAGAGTCTGGCTGACTCCTCCCTTGCGAGATCCCCCTGGAAGTAATCCCCCCTTCTGGTAAACGGCCCGAACGGGAGCAGGTCCACCCTCCCCGTATAGGAAAGATGCATGCCGGGGGACGTGATCCAGTTGGCCCCTTCTCCTGAAGTAATCGCCCCCCTCACCGTGTAGTGTCCTGTTCCGCCGATAGTGTTGGCGTAGTAACCCTGCAGGCCGAAGTCCCGGTCAATGTTGAAGACACCGTTTGCAGGTGAACGGTCCGCCAGCTGGAGATCCCCGGAGGAGACGACACGCTCGCGGTTTCCGGGCAGCTTCGTCTGCCCAAACCCGAGAGTCCAATGATCGTCCATGTCGTAGTAGATCATGGCATCACGCAACAGGCCGGATGGAATCTCGACCAGAGGAGACTTGATATCTTCAGTTGTGAGCCCAATCTCGATGGCATAACGGATTCTGGGTGTGGTGACGAACCCGTTCAACTTGAGCCTGAACCTCCGTATCCTCGCCCGGAGGGCGCTGAACTTCCCCTCAGCCATCTCTACGCCGATGCGGTTCTGCATTCTGAACCTGAAGTTCAGCTGGAAGAGGCTGTCCGGAGAGGTAATGCCGAGCCCTTTCCCGTAGGTGAAATAGGGAGCATCAAAGCGCTCGAAATCTCTGGAGAGTGACGTATCGGTTTGAGCGACCGAGAGAAGCGGCACCGTCAACAGCGTGCACGCCACCAGAAACCTGTGGAATGAGAGATTCATTCTGGAAGCTCTATGTTCATGACTGATGTCCCGCTGATCGCCTCCATGCCTCAGAACCGTGACTCCTCTGCTTGTCGATCAGGCAACAGGTGTGTGGAGAACCACCAACAACTGCGCAGGCGAAGACCCCATCACATCGACACACTCCTTCAAAGCATGAAACCCCCCTTTCATCTGTCCGAATGCGTCTGCCTACCTTCCACCTCTTCGACCACTCCTGGTGCGAGCGTCCATCTCACGCAGGAACCCTATTCCCCTCTGCACAAAGGCGGGGCCGTCCGGACAGAGATTATGGAACATACCACGCTCGAAGGCAAAATCACCAATCCCCGAGTTGTACCCCTCCAGGCCGATGTAGCCCTCAAAGCCAATGTCGTGAAGCGTGCTGAACATCTCCTGCCAGGGGAGGAGTCCGCTCCCCGGGGCGCCGCGATCGTTCTCACAGGCGTGGATCAGAAAGAGCTTCGGCGCAAGCGTCCGGAGCGCCGCCGGGTAATCCCTGATCTCCGTCACAACATGGTAGGTGTCAAAGAGGGCCCGCAGGGCGGGGTGGTCGGCCATCTCGATCAGCCGCATGAGCTGCTCCGGGGTGTTCACCAGGTGCGTCCGGAAGTGACTCATCGGTTCGAGGGCCAGGAGCACGTTCTGCTGAGCAGCGTAGACACCGAGCATATGGAGCCCCTCTGCCGTCCGCTTGTACTCGTCCGCGGGGGGCCGGCGGCGTTTCACGACTCCGGTGTGTCCGTAGAGGCAGCCGGCGTAGGCCACCGCACCTAGTTCTGAGGCCACATCAACCTGCCGCTTGTGCCAGGCCAGACCCTTCGCCCGGTCAGCCGGATCGTCAGCCGAGAGGTCGCACTCCAGCGGCCAGAGCCCCCCGGGGCCGACAATCAGATCCAGCCCCAGGGAAGCGGCATGCTCACCGGTCCGCCGGGCATCAAAGACGACATCATCACCAACAGAGAGCTCGAACATATCCAGCCCGATCTTCCTGGCACCATCCAGCAGATGGAGCTGATCATCGGCCCAGCGTTCGGTGAAAAGATAACAGTGCGCGCCGTATTTCATAAAACTTTCAGAGCCTCCGTGTCAGGTAGACCCTTGCCCGAAACTCCCTGGTCCGCTCCCTGTCCATAAAGACGGGGAACGTCATGGACCGGAGCAGCCTGAAACCAGAGATCAGCATGAGGGAATCAATCTGCTCCTCACTGTGGCGGTAGATCCTCATGGCAGATCTACCGTGAGTCTGTTCAGCATCCAGCAGGATCTCCCCCTCGTCGCCTGCTCCTCTGTCGGCAACCACAAAGGCAAACAGCCCT
>Ga0209536_100001623_pt1 | contig 36792 bp, 27 predicted proteins | sample DeeMarSeWOR28_12_FD_187461 | JGI IMG/M metagenome (GOLD analysis project Ga0209536, IMG submission 187461) | Marine sediment microbial communities from White Oak River estuary, North Carolina - WOR-2-8_12 (SPAdes) (version 2) | ecosystem: Environmental > Aquatic > Marine > Intertidal zone >... | reverse complement strand
GGGAAAACTGCACGTCCGGTTTGATGAGGGGGAGTAATGGGAATGGCAATAGCCGCCCGTTACTCTCTACTCTACCGGTTAATGAAAAATGACGAGACAAAGCCAATCGAAATCCGCCCCGAACGCGGTCGAATGGGCCACCTTCAATTAGAATCAGGGCCGGCGCAGAGCAGAGATCTTCCAGGGATTTGTCGAGTTGAGTTTGGCGGAGGCGGCTCTTCTCTGGTCTTTGGTGGCGAGCGGGTTGATCGGGACGGTAAGCGACATTTCCGATCCGCCGCTTGCGGAGAAGTCGGCAAGCATCGTCGATTGATTATTGGTTATTGATAATTGACCAGTCTCGATCGGTTCTTGCCCGGTAGATACTGTCAGGGCAAAAATGACGGCGGCCTCGCCCAGTTCAGCGAAATTGATGCTCTTTTCCGGGCCCTTGTACAGGACCACGTCTATTGCGGTTCGGGTGGTTTCGGCTGATACGGGATAATCTGCGAAGACGGCGTGGGGGATCTGGAGGTTAACGTTCACAGGGCCCGAGGAAATCCTGATCGGCTGATTGAGGCGGCCCCTGGCGGACAGTTGCAGATTGTCGATCGCGCCCTCGAATTGCAGGCGCAGGCGGAGGTCTTTGGCTCTTATGGTTGCGTTCTTCAGCCGGTCGAGAGAGATGTGGGTGTCGCCCCGGTCGGTTGCGAAGACGACCGCGCCGAGGATGTCGCCTCGGTCCTGGACGGTGAAGATGCTGGCGGACGAGTAGTCGTAATCATCGTGCAAACAGCGAAGTCGCATCGCGACAGCGCCGGCCTCAGTCTTCCAGTAGGCCAGCAGCGGGCGTCGCTGGTTCCAGAGGTCGCCGATGTTGACCGAGCCGAGCGTGTAGTCCGGGTGAAGGTATGTGGTGCCGATGATGTCATGGGTCTCGGGCGAGTTGGTGGCGAATGCCTCGACTTCTGCGCGCGGCTCGTCCAGACTGGTGAAATAGTCAATCAGATCCGGCGGACATTCGGCGCCGATGCGATGGGCGTTGAGGCTCTCGAGCGCTGCGCTGTCGGGCAGGAAACTCACCTGGCCGTGTGCAGCCCGCTGGATGAATGCGCGGGTGCTGTCGCGCAGCAGGGTGGCGTAGCATCGGCTGTGCGGGCCGGCCCACTGGCCGGTAGGTGCATGGAAGTGACGCGCTACGTGGCTCCAGGCGAAGCGGGTCAGCTCGCGCAGCAACCTTTGCGACTCGGCGTCTTTGACGTGTCGGAGCATGCGCGACAGTTCCGTGATCGCGACGATGCTGTAGGTCGGGCTGTTGTACTCGCTGAACGAGCCCTGCGCAAATGTGTGGTCATGGAATCTCTTTAGCCGGGCCCTGCCGTAGTCGGCGAGCTCTTGATCGTCGAAATGCTCGCCGGCGACGAGCGTCACGTAGGCGCCCATCACGGCGATGTTGGTGTAGCCGGGGCCGACGTTGCGCCTCTTGATGGCGCGGCCGGCGTGGAGGATCGATTCTCTGACCTTGCTTTGCAGATCGGCGTCCAGGCGGTCGTTGTGGTCGATGGCGACCTGGAGCAGTTGGGTACCGCAGAAATCGGCCCAGTTCCAGTCGGGCGGTGACATCTTCTCCAGCGGCTCCTCGACGAACCACGACCAGATGCCGTAGGTTCGGCTCAGAGGGTTCTGGTCCTGGAGGGAGATGACCCGTCGGAGGATCTGGTCGGCGCGTTTGAGCCGATCGCTCTGCCCCGAATCGAGCAGGGCGACGGCATAATCGAGCGAATCGCGCGTCGGGTGGACGTGGCCGCCCTTGAGAGTCGTGTGGTAGCCAGGTGAGGAAAAGGGCCGGCGGATCATTTGCTCGGCTGGATCGTAGCGTTCATCCTGTTTGCTCAGCACCCTGAGAAAGGCGTCCTTCTGCTGCTGCGACGAGAACAACTCCGCTGCAGGACAGAGATTCGTCACTGACAGAGTCAGCAACGACACCGTCAACAATCGCTTGGGCAGGTAGCTCATAATGGGCTTGCTGTATCGGGTTATTCCGGATTCAGGTACTTGAATTCGAAGAAGAACCCATCCTGGCGCGCGATGCCATAAGAAGCGGACAGGCCGAAGTACTTCCGCACGGCTTCGAATTCGGGAAGTAGACCGAAATCGAACAAATCTGCCAAGGGCTTGGCCATCATCTGCAGAGGCATTGCGGCCGGCGTCATTGCCGCGGCTCTGCCGGCCTGGTTCATCTGGCGAAGCGCCGACCAGACGAATTCGCCGGAAGCTGCTGTATCTTGCAGGCCGGCCATCCCCACCGCCGATGGGATGCTTGATTTGGCGCGAGAGAACCACCTGGACGAAGCGACTGATTCGCCCCCGCCGCTACTCAAAGTGCGGATGGCCTGCTCGACGGCTCCTTCGGCGGCGAAAATCAGATGCGTGTCGGTGACGGTAAACGCCAGCTTGGGCATTTGTGGAGCGGCCGATCCCAGAGGCGCCTGCGTCGGCGACCTGCCTGCCGATCCCATGCCGGGCAACATGCCCCCGACGTCGACCAGATATATGGTGTGGCCGAGCAACTCCCGCCTGGCGTCTGGTTTGCCCGGTGCGATCAGGTTGCTGTGGATGGACAGCAAAGTCTTCTCCAGAGCACTGCGGTTGCTTACAGCCAGAGCGACAAGCGAGTCAGGTTGAGCGGCCGCTGGGCTTGTGTCGCCGGCCGATTCGCCCATGCTCTGGGCGACGACAATCTGCGAGCCGAGATGGTCGATGATGCCGGCCTTCAGAGTAAGCGGCAGCTCGCCCTGCGCGCTCGGCGGCGCGAGCGGCATGTTAACCATCATGGCCATTTGCGGTGAGAAGCTGCTGAGAATCTTGACAAGCTCGTCGAACGCCTTGCTCATGTTCAGATTCACAAATGAAAGCGCCGACGCCGAGGAAGGAACGAAAGGCGGCACATTAATAGCGGCGGATTCGACCTCGAGCAATTTGCAGATGCCCCTCTTGGCGCCGTCGATCTTCAGCAGCGCTTTGCCCGATGTTGTGCCGCCGGGACCGCCGCCCACATCGATCGAAAAGCCGAAGGACGTGACATTGTCGAGTCCCAGATTGGATATTATTTGCTTTACCTTGCCCGCCTCGTCCTGGGCGGCTGCGGTCTTGACGATCTGTTTTATGTTTGCGTAGATATCGATCCGCCCCCCGCCGGAGGCGCCGACCGCTCTGAGCGTGGCATTGTAATCGTCGTCATCAGCGAGCGTCGGGCTGGAGGCGCCCTTGGCCTGTGCGATGACAAACTTGAGAGTCTCCAGCTTAGCAGAGATTACAAGGCAGTCGTCGATGAAACAATAACTCAGAGCGCCTGAGGACTCTCCCGTTACTGATGTGATGCCGACACCGCGGTAATCTTCCATTTCGCGGCGGGCGCCTTTTTCTTCGACGCCCTTGGTGACGATCTTGGCCACCATCTCCTTGATCTGGCCGGTTTTGTCACCCCACTCGGTTATGAGCACAACCGGCGGCTCTTTGGCGTCTTGGGTCTTGGCATCGAACACAACGGCGATAGCCGCTCTGCCCTGGGGCAGCGTCGCGGCATCTTTGACAATCCCGGCCAGTTCGTTGTCCGACTCTTTGACCTTTTCCTGCCACTTGGCATTAAAATCCTCGACAAAGGCCTTCATCGCAGGATCTTTGTAGAGTTTGAAGAGGCTGGTCTTCTCGAACATCGTCTTGAGTTGGCCAAAGTCCTCGACGTTCACCAGCAAAACCGTCTCGGGCGGAACTAGCTTGGCGGTCTTGGGCAGATCGGCCGCACGAACGCCGGCCGGCTGGCACAAGCAAAACAGGGTATAGGAGCACAGGAACATTAGAGCACAGGATGATTTGCGGCTTTTGCGTACGGCTTTTCTCATTTTTCGACCTCTCGACAAAGCTATGAAACTCAGATTTCCCTTCCAACTGCCCCGGCGCACCGAGACTTAACATTTGGCCCCATGCTAACACAAAACGGCCGGTTGTGCAATTGTTATTGCCTCTATCAATACTCAGACTTAATCCTGGAAGTGCTTGAAGAAAGGAAGAGGCTCAAGCTCAGATGACTGCCCCTTCCTTGCTTTCTCGCTCATCATGCCAAATCTTTGAGGGTGATCTTTGTATTCGCTATTCAAATGTTTCCGCAGATACGCCGGCCAGAATACAATGACCCGCCGATATGGGCAAAGGCCTATATCCGGCTGATGGTACGTGCGAGAAAACCATGTATATTCTTGACTTGAGATTGTGGCAGCATGAATTGGCGTAGCTGGGCGGTCGGTGCTGACGAGTGCCGAGAAATGCGCTGAGATGGGTACGGTCTCAACCAGATTTACGAATTCTTCTTGAAAGTCCTGTTCACTTAGCATAGATTTCTCGCATGTCTCAAGAGTGCACGGACAACGGAGATTGCGAATCACATTGCCGGCTTGAATGCTCCGGGATCTGGGGAGGCATCCATAACCGCGATCTGGACATCACCGCCGGAAAGGTCATGGCGTCCATCTACTCTTCAGCCTGCGACGGGGGCAAGGGGGGAGACATCTACTACTTCGGGGTCTGCAGGGATGACAGGATCACCCGACTGGCCATCGCCGATGTCATCGGACACGGCCAGACCGTTGCTCAGGTCAGTCAGTTCGTATACGATTCCCTAAGGACTCACATGTGTGATCTGGACAGTAGAACAATTCTCGGCTCGGTCAACGAACTGGTCAGTGGCCGAGGGCTGGAAGCCATGACTACTGCAGCCGTTATCGCCTACCACAGTGAACAGGGTGCGGCGAGCATCTCCTATGCCGGCCATCCCCCGATATTGTACAGCCATGTAGCCGACAAGGACTGGAAATTTGCGACCCCACAAGATGACAACGTCCAAGGCGCTGGTGCCCTGACCAACGTACCGCTCGCTATAGCTCCGGATGCCCTCTATGGGAATCTGAACATTCCGGTGGCTTCCGGAGACCGGCTCTTCGTCTATACAGATGGCATCACGGAAGCGTGCACACCCGAAGGTGATCCCTTCGGTCACGAGCGTTTGAAAGATACATTGGATGCAAACAGAGATGCCCCTATCTCGCAACTCAAAGCAGCAGTCGTGGAGACTTTACGTCAACATACTCAAGCAGGGCTAAGTCATGACGATGTTACTTTGATTGCTTTGGAGATCAGCTAGAAAGATCTTGCGGGACGAGCGGCGTGCCGACGTATATCAAGAAGGGAAACAGTAGAAGGGAGTATCCATGCTGTCTGAGACCCAGATGAAAGCCTTCAATGAATTCTACAACACAGCACGTAACAACGGCACTCTCGATGAAAAGACGACATTCCTCGTTCATCTCGCGGCTTCGATGGCTGTTGCATGTTATCCGTGCATGAAGCACTACCTCGGACAAGCTGAAGATTTGGGAGTCACCGAGGAAGAAATCGGGGCCGTTCTGTCAATTGTCATGGCAGTCTCTTGCGGCAGGGTGATGATGCAATTCAACGAGGCAGGGGGACAGGAACCTTCACCTCCGAAGACCTGTTAGGGGGAAATGACTCACAGTCACCAACGCCTTGTCATGTTCGCCCCTATCAGGAAAGAAGTTTTCGCCCATAGACTCTTGTATGGGCGGCCCACGCGGGACACCACGTTCGGTGCCAGCGCATGATCCTGCCGAATGTGGAATGGGGCTTCGTATCTGCAAGGGGGCATATCTTGCATTTATGGCAGATCGACGCCATGACTCGGGTAGGGATTCCAAACTCACGCTCTTCTTTTATCTGCTTTTGAGTGGTGATCATTTGATTCTTCTTCTTTCTTCTGCTGGGATATGGGAATGATCTTGCAGTCTTCAAAAGAGACATTACATGGCAAGTGGAACCTTAATTTTGCGTTCATAAATCCGGCGACTTCCATCCCTTCGATCACTCTACAGTCAGTTGATTCGATCAACTGGCGCACTGTTTCGGTCGCTGATTCGCAACCCAAGACTATCACAGCTTCATATTGTTTCGCGTATTTTTGTAGCTTCTTGCGTTGGCCTGAAGTCCACATGCAAAGAAACCAATGGTGATAAAGATGGCTCTTGAATACTTTGGTTTTGACACCCTCGGCTTTTAACCGAGATTGCAGAGCCCTGATGTGTTGTTCGAAAGGGGCCGACTTCAGGAAGCTCCTTAATAATTGCATGAAAGGCTTTTGTTCTCGGACGGCCACACTCACAGCCGGACACATATTGCAGGGAACGATCAAGGCAGAACTTAATCCCTGCACTTGAGAGACTACGTCTAAGTCATTCAGTTGGAGTGGCATTTGTCACACCTTCCCTTTCCGACACTCTTCTGGGTCCAGAGTGCCTAAATTGAGCCAACACCTCGTCAGCGACTCGTCTTGCCGCCTCTTCACGCTCCTGTTCCGGCACTTCGTCAATGTCAAACACGTCCGTATATTTCTTGTAAACCTTGAGAGCATCGAATCGGACGAGCTGTTCATTATTCAGAAGTCCCCCGAGGATACGACCGTGACAACTGAGGAAACAGCCGTCGATCAGGACGACCTTCTCAGCTCCGCGTATCCACCGCGCAATGGCAGAATCCGGCACTGTTACCAACTCACCGTGACAGCCACGTGAGAAGCCGGCCTCTTTTGAAATCATGTTTGCCGCAAGTCGGGCAATCTCTCCACGAATGCACCCACCTTCACACGACAGAACCGGGATTCTTCCTTCTTCGATGTTTCGTTTGCCGACGGTCTCGCCGATCGGGCAATGTCCATCTGTCTTTTGTACTTCTACTGCAAAACTGCCAGCTGAATCATATGTTGCGGTGACTTTGTTTAACATTTCGGCTCTCCTTCATTTGCCCATTTGTAATTCCAGTTGATCCATGCACTCAGCCATAGCCTCAACGAGTTCTCTTTGGTTGAATGAAAGCCCCTCTTGCCGCAGAAACAAAAGTAAGTCTTCTGGTCCTTTGGTTTCCAATGCCTTTTTTCGGAAGTTTTGGTCTTGTTTCATTTTTTCAACAAATCTGCGAGCATTATTTATGGCCATAATTCCTCCTTTGGTTTCAGGCTAAGGTTCACCTACACTCACAAGAAGGCTGTGACTCTGAATCGTATGGGGTACCGTCTTTCAGAATGGCCAAGATCTTATCAGCCACCTGTCGGGCTAAATCCTTCCTTTCAGCCTCGGGGATCTCGTCTACCAGCATTTTATCTGAGTATTTGTTGTCCTTATTGTCTGTGTTCTTGTCTGCGTACATCGTTTTCTCCTTTGGGTACGTTTACGATCCGGCACTGATTATCGTTTAGAAATGGAACATCCTGCTTCATTCTGCCCGCTGTTGCGCAACATTGCGTCCCAAATCAGCCTAAACTCAGGGGCAGCATTCACTTCCGGCAGGGCAGCATGGACCTTCGCCGGCCTGGCCAATCAGTTCGGTGGCGACCGCCTCGGTCTTTTTGGCAGCGCCCGCCTTGACCTGCTTGGCCACTGTGATAGCGGCCAGCATTTCTTCGGCAGTCAGACCTGCTCTGACAGCCTCCTTCTTGTGGTATTCCAAACAGGCCGTGCAATTGATCCCATAGGCAACACCCAGGGCTATCATCTCTTCGATCTTCTTGTCCATGACAAATTCCTCGCTATTAATTAGACGCACTGCTCGACGCTCTTTGTGGTTACGGCATCCGATTTCTTCATCCCATCCCGCGACACATCTTCTTCATTCTCCCCGCCAGAATCAGGCCGACGGCTCCCATCAGGGCCACGAATCCCGCAACGAACATCCAGAGTACCCTGGTAATCGAAGCGTCAAGATAGTAGCCCAACAGCAAAAGGGCGATTCCAAGGATTAACGGCAGCAAGGGAAACCACCTGAACATTGCTGCGCACCTGGCCATCATGGAAGTGCAATCATGCGTTTCAAAGAAACTCTTGCAGCAGCTCGCCATTGACCACGGATCAGCATCCGATGTACAGCAGGACATACCCGGCCAGCGTTCCACAGCCTTCTTCTGATCATTCCGTTTTTCTTTTGTTTCCATCGTCTTATCTCCTTTCTACCCTTTTAGACGAAAACCGTCGGCAGAAGGATACACCTCTGTCGTGTTTTTTTCGCTTTGATGGCTGCAGAATGGAGTGCCTTATTGGGTGTTTCGTAACGCTCTGCCCGGGCCCGCGGCAAAACAGAATGCTAATTGGGGCACATATCCGGCGGAGCTACGAAGTGATATTCGTAGCTGTTGAGAAAATCCATGCGTACCCCCCATCCTTTGGTGCTATCATCGAACCAGCGATTCAAGAAGTCTTCGGCTTCTTTCCTTGCTTCGTAACCCCCCTCGGCCAGGTTCTCGAATCTCTTCATTTTCGTTTCCATTGCATCTTCTCTCCATGGCCCCAGTAGGCAAACGTCAATAAAAGACGGACGCATGTGTTCTATGGTTTTACGGCTTCGATGGTGGCAGAAACGATAAAGTCTGCAACCGGCTTACCCTGCGACCATTCGCGGATCAGTTCTCGACTGGCGTCCACAGGTGTGACGCGAATCTCTGTGAAGCCGGCCTGCTCCAGCATCGATTCGATCTCGTCGATCTGCGAAGCGCCCGCAACACATCCGGCGTAAAGCTCAAGGTCCTGCCTCAAGTCGTCGGGCAGCGGAGCTGTCGCAACGATGTCACTGACCGCCACTCTTCCGCCAGATTTGAGTACGCGAAAGATCTCCTTGTACACACCCGGTTTTTCGGGCGAGAGATTGATTACGCAGTTGGAGATGACCACATCGACCGAGCCGTCCGCGACCGGCAAATGCTCGATCTCGCCGAGCCTGAACTCGACGTTGCGATCCTGCGATTTAGCAGCGTTTTCGCGGGCCTTGCTTATCATGTCCGGCGTCATATCCACGCCGATGACACGGCCTTCGGGGCCAACGGCTTTGGCGGCAAGAAAACAATCGAACCCACCGCCGCTGCCCAGATCGAGGACGGTCTCTCCGGGCTGAAGCGAGGCGATTGCCTGCGGATTCCCACAGCCTAGCCCCATGTTCGCACCCTCAGGCACCGCCGTGACATCATCTGAGGAGTAGCCCATCTTGGCCGAGGCGTCCGGGACCGATGGCGTCTGCGGCTGGCCGCAACACGATGGTGCCCCGCCGCGATACCCTGCAGAACCGCTCTTTGCTATGTCGCCGTATGTCTTGCGAACCGCCTGACGGACTTCGTCGTCTGTTAAGTCTTTCATTTCTTGTCTCCTTTTTCCTGTTCCAGGTTACATTCACCTTTTTGACAACACTTCTTCAACACTTCTAGAAATGCCTCATTGCTCGGATCGAGCAGTTTGGAAAACTCCTCCATCGCCTCGACAATCGCCCCTTGGCGGTCGCTCGGGAGCAAGTCCAGCAAGTCCGACGTCATTTGCGAGCACTGCGCATCCATCCAGCAGTACATCTGTTTGCCGGATTCAGTGATCCGAACCTCGACGCTGCGCTGGTTCGCCGCCTTTCGATTCCGGGTCGCAAAACCCTGTTTCTCTAGTTTCTCGACAATCCGGGTCACCGTGCTCTGGTGCAGGGCCACCTCCACCGCCAGGGCATTCATTGATTTGGGCCCGTCGAGGAGGACTTCGAGGCAATTCCACTGCTTAACCGTCGCTCCGCAGCAGGAGAATTGCTCCCGCATAAGTTGGCCGAAAAACCTCTCCAGCCGTGAAAATGACTTCCGGAAGCTCCGAATTTGTTCTGATCGTTCCATATCCTTACTCCACAAACACCTAAAAAGTTGTCGATAGCAATATATGCTATTAGCATACAATGCTACTGGCAAATGTCAAGTGTTGTTCACAAGAAAATGGCAAGAAAATCTCCGCAGTCAATCACCCTGCAGTGTAAATAGCTCTTTTGCATGAACTTACATCACTATGGTTGTTGAGCTTCTGGGGCAAAAAAAAGCTGCCTCCGATGAGCAAATGTGTGCCCACAGCCTCTTTTGCCTGATTGAGCAGGCATTGATTTCGTGGTTTCTCCAACAATGCCTCCGGCCACGGCCACCGCGATGCCCTCGATAATAACGCCGGATGCCGGTTCCTGAGGGAACGGACGCCTTCATTGCTTTGGCTCTTCGTCCTCCCGGCTCTTGCGGTCACATGCCAATTGCCCGTCTTCGTTGTGATAGAAATCGCATCCGGACTCAAATTCAGCCTTGAGTCTTGCTCTGGCACGGTGCAGTCGGATCTTCACCGCATCAAGACTGAGCCCCAGAATGTCGGCCACCTCCTGATTTTTCAGATCCTTGATCTCGCTGAGTATTATGACCGTTCGATAGTTGCCCGGCAGCTTGTCAACAAATTCCCGAATGCACTCATTCATTTCGTTCCTTACTGCCTCTCTCTCAGCCGAGAGGCTCGTTTCCGCAGCCGGGAGGCCCCCATCGTCTGTATCGGTTTGCTCATGTGCTACTTGCAGCGACATGGTGGTCTTGTTCTCTCTAAAGGCGCGGCTCTGGATCTTATCAAGAGCGGCGTTGGTCGCGATTCGGTAGATCCAGGTCGAGAGTCTGGATTGGCCCTTGAAATCATTCAGTCCTTTGCTGACTTTCACGAAGACTTCCTGGGTGAGGTCTTCGGCCTCGTTGCTGCCCACCATTCGTTCAAGATAGTTACTTATTCTCTGATGAAAATCCTCGTAAATCTTCTGAAACTCCGAATTGCTGTTGGTCATCTCTCACCTCTCTTACGCAAATCCAGGCACCGTACCTTTTGCTCTCCAGCCGGCTTGACTATCTCATCGGCAATCACAGCATATGTTATCAAAAGCCGATTTGTTTGTCGTCAGAAAGGTCGAAGTCGATTTTCATTTCCCGGCCGGCCGGCCTTCGGCTGGAAACTCCAAGCACTAAGCTCTAAATCCTAAGCAAACTCGCTCGTCTAGGCGTTCTCTGCGGACTCTGCGGTCAATGAGATCTGAAGAGACAAAGCCAATTTCAAGGTCTCATTTCCCGCCCGGCCTGGCTGGGTGGAACTGGTTTTGGTAACCGGTTTTTCGATTGACTTGTGCCGCTGGGGTGTTAGATTCTAGGCCAAGAGGTGGCCGTTTTCGATTCATAATCTCAAAATCGGCAATCGCAATTCGGCAATTGGCAATTAGTTAGGTCCTGGTTCTTTCAAGGCAAGAAAAGGAGACATACCATGGCAATAGATCGTCGCACCTTCCTCAAGCACTCGATGGCGTCAGGGCTGGCGCTGGCGGCACCCAACATTATTCGTGCCGACAGCGGCAGGAAATATCGCACGGCCCTCATAGGCAGCGGCTGGTGGGGCACCAACATCGCCCAGGCGGCCCTGCAATCGGGTGAGTGCAAGATCGTCGCTCTCTGCGACGTCGATTCCAACCAGTTGGCCACATCCGCGGCGAGACTCGAGAAACTCACCGCCGAGGCGCCCAAGAAGTACAAGGACTACCGGGAGCTTCTGGACGCCGAAAAGCCTGAGATTGCCATCGTCGGCACGCCCGATCACTGGCATCCGCTGATAACTATCGCAGCGGTCCAGGCCGGCGCGCACGTCTATGTGGAAAAGCCGATCTGCCACACGATCAAGGAAGGCCGGGCGATGGTCAACGCCGCTCGTCTGGCCAACCGGGTCGTTCAGGTCGGCACGCACCGGCGGATATCGCCGCACAATGTTTCGGGCATGAAGTTTCTCTGGGAAGGCGGGGCCGGCAAGATTGGCATGGTCCGCGCGTTCGTGCATTATGGGGGCGGCCCCGAGAGTCCCACGCCGAATCAGGAACCGCCGGAGGGACTGGACTGGGACATGTGGTGTGGGCCTGGCCCGAAGCGTCCGTTCAATACGAAGATCCACCCCAAGGGTTTTCGCCAGTTTCTCGATTACGGCAACGGCACGCTCGGTGACTGGGGCATACACTGGATGGATCAAATCGTCTGGTGGGCGAGAGAGGCATACCCCAGACACGTCTTTTCTACGGGCGGTCGCGCCATTTCAGGTCCGCCGGTCAACGACGACAGAGGGCAGACGACCGACGCTCCCGATCATCAGGTCGCGAGTTTCAAGTTCGACGATTTCACCGCGGTCTGGGAGCATCGCAAGTTCGGCGCCAACAACGCCGAGAAGGGCGAAAACGTCGGTTGCTACTTCTACGGCACCAAGGGCACGTTCCACATGGCCTGGCGTGACGGCTGGACGTTTTATCCGAACGGCAGGGGACAGAAGGTCATCCACGAGGAACCGAAGTTGAACCAGCCGGACGGCCAGAACATCCTGGAATTGTGGGTGGACATGATCAAGGCAATCAAGACGCAAACCCGGCCCGTTTGCGATATCGAGCTGATCCACCGATCGACGACCATGAGCCTGCTGGGGATGCTGTCGTTGAAGATTGGCCGCAGCGTCGAATGGGACGCCGAGAGGGAAGTGATAGTAGGCGACGCCGAGGCGAACCAGTTACTGAGCCGCGAATATCGAAAGCCCTGGGTATATCCGGACGAATTCCCGGAAGTGCCGTTGGTGCGTATTCCAGTAGGATAACGCAAGTCTCGGGTGAATGTGGAAGTGGTAGATGGCCGACGTAGCAGCTTGGTAGTAAACTTCTATTGTCGCTAAACGTATGAACTGGTATAATAGTCGGCGAGGTTTTTGGGCGATATATCTGCTCTGAGGTAAGAAGGGCTTGAAAAGTGAATAAGGGGGCGAATGGCTTCGACCGGATGTCGGAGAGACAAGTTGCATGCCCAGGACGCCGGTTGGCCTGGCTAATCATCCGGCAACTAATTTGTAATTGGCAACTCACAGTTGCGCATGGCTGCTTAAATTAGCGGCCCGTCCTGCCTGGCTTTGCCTGTGGGCTGGGTAAGGGCGTCAAACAGCAGGCTGGCCGAACCGGTTTTTCGGGCCGGCGAGGCGAGAACTCACCGAAATAGCCGAACCAGGTGCCTGTCGCTTGGCGTTTGGCAAGGCGAAAAAAGATTGAAGCGACTATGCATGTAGACGCTTGCCTTGAAGCATCTCGGGACGGGGGTTCGAATCCCCCCGCCTCCATAAGTCATTATAATATAATAACTTGTATAAACTTACCCAAATGCTCATGGGAGCAGAGCTGACTTCTGTGGTCTTGATCTCTCCCATTTTTCCACCCATGCCAAAAAACTTCAATGGACTCCTTAGATCGCCTGTGAGTATAATTACTCAGGATATTGAGTAATTTGTAGGCAAGGGTCATTATGGGCAATTATAAACGGCCTGTTTTTGAGACAATACTTAAGCGTGTTCTCGAGAAAAGGCGTTTCATACAAGTATTAGCCGGACCGCGACAGGTAGGCAAAACGACGTTAGCCAGACAGGTTATTGAAGAATGCGGTTTCCCTTCGCATTATGTATCTGCCGATGAACCTACTCTGCAAGACCGGACCTGGCTGAACCAACAATGGGACATTGCCCGAACAAAAACCATCTCTAAAAGTGGACATCGCCCCGCCCTATTAATTATTGATGAGGCACAAAAAATCTCTGGCTGGTCTGAAACTGTCAAAAAATTGTGGGATGAAGATACCGCAAACGGGAATGCCTTGAGAGTAATGATATTAGGTTCTTCTCCGCTGTTAGTGCAAAAGGGACTTACCGAAAGTTTGGCCGGCCGCTTTGAACTTATCCCAATTACACACTGGTTATATAACGAAATGAAACAGTGTTTTGGTTTTACTCTGGACCAATACATCTATTTTGGAGGCTATCCTGGAGCGGCGACATTAGCCGATGAGCAAGATCGCTGGTTAAACTACATTGTAGATTCTTTGATTGAAACGACAATATCCCGAGATATTCTATTGATGAGTCGCGTAGATAAGCCGGCTTTATTGCGAAGACTGTTTCATCTTGGCTGTGAGTATTCAGGGCAGATCATTTCTTACCAGAAGATGGTTGGTCAACTGCAGGATGCAGGTAATACTACTACGTTGGCGCATTATCTAAATTTATTAAATGGAGCAGGGTTATTGGTTGGATTACCTAAATATGCAGGCCAACGTGTTCGTCAAAGAAGCTCAAGTCCGAAACTACTAGTACAAAATACAGCGCTTATGACTGCATTGTCTAATCGATCATTTGCTGAAATACAAGCGGACCGTGATTATTGGGGCAGATTAGTCGAATCTTCTGTTGGCGCACATTTGGTCAATGATGCAAAAAGAAAGCACATAGAAATGTATTATTGGCTAAACCGTAATAGGGAAGTTGATTTCATTCTCCGTTCAGGAAAATCACTGGCAGCAATTGAGGTCAAAAGTACGGCTAAGTCTTATACTTTGCCTGGCATGGAGACTTTCTGCAAAATGTTTCCTGTCAAGCGCCGGTTGTTGGTCGGCGGTCAAGGCATATCTTTGGATGAATTCTTGGCTACGCCAATAGAGCATTGGCTAAGGTAAAACACAGTGTAATGTGGAAGGAATGAGTTGGCTGGATGAAAGGAAGAAGTCCGAACGCTGCTTGAAGAAGCGAACGGGCCGGAAGATCCGTGAAACTGAATTAACATCCTTGTACAATAGTGGTTGAAGTGTACGGGATCTTTCAGCGACAAGTTTACGCGAAATCCCGGATCATGTAGCATAGGAATGTGATGTCGAATTCGCGTCCAAAATCTTCGCGGCGGACGTCTGTTTCGCAGTCTTGTTCAGAAGATGAAGTAGCGCAGCATTCGAGCTTCTACCTGGAGAAGCTGCTGCAGAGCCTCCTCTTTTTTGTTCTTTTCTATTTGTATCTCTGGCTCTATGTGGATCTGCGACTTATGTATCATGGGGCCGGCATTATTACAAACTTCCCGGTGTTTTACAAAGGCGGAGCTTTCTTTCTGCCGTTTCTATCCTACCCGGGCGGACCAGTCGAATATCTCTCGGCCTTATTGTCTCAGCTCTTCTACTATTCCTGGCTGGGAGCCCTTGTGGTAACGGTCCAAGCGTGGCTGCTCAGTTCATGTGTGGACTACCTGCTGAAAGCCGCGAACCTGCCGCGAATTCGCTGGATTTGCTTCGCCTTGCCGATTCTTCTGCTTGTCCTTTACACGCGGTATGCTTACCACTTTGTCACCATTATGGCTCTTCTGGCTGCGCTGCTTACGGCATGTATATACGTGAAAGTCACTCCGCTGCGCGCTAAGATCTCAAGTTGTGTAGTCGTTTTTCTGATTCTGTCTGTCATTGTCTATTATCTTGCTGGCGGAGCATTTCTTTTATTTGCAGTTGTCTGTTCAATTCATGAATTGACTTTCAAATCCCGCTGGAAGATGAGTTTGTTATGTCTGCTATCCGTTGTTGCCGTTCCATATGTAGTAGGCCTTATTGTCTTGGGCGTCAGTAGTATCGATGCCTACACTAACTTATTGCCCCTCTCATGGAAGATTCTCAACTATGGACCTCGGAGGCGATTGGTGGCGATAGTCTATGCGCTTTATCTGATTGCTCCTGTGACACTTATTGTATTCGGCCTCTGGCGAAGATTCAGGGAGAAACTGCATTTCGCACAGAAGTCGGCCGGCAGGAAGTCACGCAAAAAGCGCCAAGACAGAGCTTCCAGTTCGCCGGCAAAGGTGTTTTCCTGGTATAGCCGCTCGCCAAGACTGAGATTCTTTGTCAGCTCGTTGCTGTTGCTTTTGATTGCCAGCAGCGTCAGCTTCTTTTGCCGCAATGAAGATCTTAGAACACGATTCAAGGTTGATTACTACGCCTACCACAAGATGTGGCCGGAATTGCTCAGTTCCGCCAAACATAATCCTGACGATCCCTTCATAGCTCACGCGGTCAACAGGGCCTTGTATCATCTCGGCCGGCTTGGCTATGATATGTTCTCCTGGCCCCAGCATCCGGATTACCTGTTTCTGTCCGATGAGAAATATAAATGGATGTACTGGCAGATCTTCGATGTCTTTCTGGACCTCGGTGTTGTAAACATGGCCGAAAATGCCCTGAGCGAATGTCTAGAGGGGCTTGGCAGTCGTCCCATGATCCTAAAGCGATTGGCCTTGATAAATATGGTAAAGGGTGATTTGGGCTCAGCTAAAATCTATCTCGGTGCGCTTGGTAAAACTCTCTTTCACGCCGGGTGGGCGAATGACTATCTTGACCGGCTTAAGGCCGACCCGAATCTTTCCGAGGACGGGTACATTCAGCATCTGCGCTCTTTGTGCCTGGAAAAGGACTGTCCCATATACTCGCTCTTTGAGGAGAAGACTCTTCTTTGGCTTCTGGAGAAAAACAGCCAAAATCGCATGGCGTTTGAATATCTGATGGCCAGATATCTTCTGAACAAGCATTTGGGAAAACTCGTCCAGAATCTTGAGCGGCTGGAGGATTTCGATTATCTGGAACTGCCCACACATTACGAAGAGGCAGCCCTCATTTATGTGTACCGAACAGGAGAGCCCCTCCGCCTGGACCGTTACCTGCCAACTGTCCAAAAGCGTCAACAGATTGAGGACTTCAGCAGGATTCTCGCCGGTTACGGTGGAAACAAAGCAGCTGCGTCCAGAGAGTTGTCAGAGAAATTCGGAAACACTTATTTCTTCTACTGTATGTATGCACCGTCCAGCTCGAAGGGATGACTTAGTCGCATATTCGTATGAAAGCAAGATTACATCAAACGAAGAAAGCTAAGGCCATTTATGCGACAATCGCGTGCGCGCTCATAGCGATATTGCTGTTTCATGTCCGCGGCGACAGAAAAATCACGATTACCCAATACACTTCCATAGACCGGCCGGCAAAAGTCCGGCCGGATTATGCCGGTACTGTTATCCCGCCTAACATAGCTGCCCTGAACTTTATCATTGAAGAGGATGGATCGGGCTATTTTGTCAGAATATGCTCGAAAAATGGAGAGCCAATCGAGATATTCAGCAAGACCGGCAAAATTGTGATTCCTGATCGAGCCTGGCATAAGCTTCTTGATTTGAACAGAGGTCAGCAGCTAAGTCTGGACATCTTTGTCAAGTCCACACCGGTTGAATCGTCTTCCGAGGCCCAGAACAAACGTTGGTCCCGCTATGAAACACTCACTATCGAAATTGCCAACGAAGATATAGATCCTTTCCTGGTATATAGAAAGATTCGGCCGGGCCATCGCACCTGGAGGGATATGGGCATATATCAGCGCAGCCTGACCAGTTTTGATGAATCAGTAGTGTTGAATAACGGGTATTTCAAGCGCGGCTGTGTGAACTGCCATGCCTTTAGTGCAAACTGTGCAGAGAAAATGCTCATCGGCATCCGAAGCGCAGATTACGGCAGCTCGGCCTTGCTCGTCGAGGGTGACAAAGTACACAAGATTGGAACCAAGTTCGGATATACATCCTGGCACCCAAGTGGACAGATTGCGGCATTCTCTGTCAACAAGGTCAGGCAGATCTTTCATTCGGCCGCAAGCGAGGTTCGGGATGTGATGGACTTTGACTCTCTGATGGCCTATTACCTGGTTGACTCAAAAAATGTGAAGACCACAAAAGATCTTTCCCGAAAAGATCGACTCGAAACATACCCGGCCTGGTCCGCCGACGGCCGGTACCTGTACTTCTGTAGCGCGCCGGTGACCTGGTCGGATAAGACCGTCGTCCCCGAATCCTATGATCAAATAAAGTACGATCTTGTCCGCGCCAGTTACGACATTGACAGCGATCAATGGGGCCCGCTGGAATCGGTGCTCTCGGCCGAGGAGACAGGCCTGAGCATCCTTCTGCCGCGGATCAGCCCCGACGGCCGCTGGCTGCTGTTCTGCATGTGTGATTACGGCTGCTTCCCGGTTTATCAGCACAGCAGCGATCTGTATATGATGGACCTCGAAGCGGCAGAGCAAACAGGCCAGTACAAATACAACCGGCTCAATGTCAACAGCGGTGAAAGTGAAAGCTGGCATAGCTTCTCGAGTAACAGCCGGTGGATCGTATTCAGCAGCAAAAGAGACAGTGGCGTATTCACCAGAATATATATCGGATACCTGGATGAAGGCGGCAAAGTACACAAACCGATGAGGCTGCCCCAGAAAGACCCGACACATTATGATTCATGCCTCTGGACCTACAGCGTCCCCGAACTTATCACCGGACCCGTTCGGGCAACCAAAGAAAAGCTGGGCAGAGTCGTCCGCAGTTCAGAAAAAATATCCATCAAGATGCCCATTACCATGGCCACGCCCAAAGTCGGCGGGCCTGCGGAATATCAGGAGCCCTGGCAGACGGATCGCGAGTGAGGAAGAAGACATACCGCGCAGTTGTCTATGACTAGCAACAAAATGAGGTATCAAGGCAATTCTGTCTGCAAACATCAGGCATCTGATCTGAGATAACCATTATAGGCAGGTTTCCACGGTCTTTCGAAATTGCCGAAAATCTTTGACATTCAGCAGAAATGCTGTTATTATAGCGCCTTGAGGTTTCAGCAGTGGTTTTGTGAAATACAAATGGAGAATCCCTGCACAACCTGTTTCTTCGCCTCGTTTATGATCCAGAGCAGGAGACCGGAGATCTCACTTGGAGGGAGGGCCGGTATTCTGGCGCGAAGAAATTTTGTGAGGCCCATACCGTATAAGCTTACATCTGCAGATTCCGGTCTCTGATCACAGGCGTTGGGATTTCTTAGTATTTCGGTCGCGATGTTGAGACTTCATCGACGCAGGCCCAGAGCCTGGCAGTGGCTTTTCCGCTCTTGGTCGATGGTAAGGGCTTTGCAGGGAAAGGAGGTGGTAGCAGAAACGCGAGCAGTAATCATGTACCAGAATGGATTGAATCTGATGCAGCCAGTACCATTACAGCGCTCCTGATTCGGAATTGGCGTAGTTGCGCGGGCAAGTGGCTTTACAATAACAGGTCACAGTTTTGCTCGCGCGAATTTGCTACCCTTCAAGGGTATATCAACCATCATATTTGAAGGAGGCGTATCATGTTTAGAAGACTCATTTTTTTGCTTGTTGTTGTGCTGAGTTTGGCCCATGCGGCGCCGGCTCAAGATGCGGTCATCCCCAACCCAGGACCGGTGCCGAAGCTCGATGGTAGAATCGATGAGGTATGGTTCTTTTCAACGGAACAGACGATAGGCACCAGTCAGGTGGGGGCCGCCCCCAGCTCGCCTGCAGATTGCTCCGGTATTTGGCGGGCTCTCTGGAACTTCGAAGATCTGTATGTACTGGTCGATGTTAAAGATGATGCCCTGACCAACGACTCGGGGGGGGGCGACAACAAATGGAATGATGACAGTGTTGAAATCTACGTTGATGGTGATAACAGCAAAGGCACTTCAGCGAGCGCAGACCCGGATGCCCACCAGTACACATTTAGGTGGAACGACGAAGAATTGGAAGAACCCAGTGCAATCCACCACGGAGCTCCAAGCCTGGTGGGTGTCGAATACGCTGCAGTCACGACCGACGACGGATATCTTCTTGAAGTCAAGCTGCCGTGGATGAGCATAATGGGCGCCGCGCCAACGCCTGGTCAGGAGATTGGCTTCGATGTATGGATTAACGATGATGACGACGGCGGCGATCGAGACTCGCAGGTTTCCTGGTATTCAACCGATGGGAATGGCTGGCAGGATCCAAGCGTGTGGGCCGTTGCCGTTCTCGAGGCAAGTGACAAAGCGGCAAATCCCAACCCGCGTGACGGTGCCATCCATACCGATACATGGGCAACTCTCAGCTGGCTGGCGGCGCCGGATGCTGTCTCGCACGATGTTTACTTCGGTGAAAGTTATGATGACGTAGCGGCCGGAACCGGTGATGCATTCCAGGGCAACCAAACAGCTACGATGTACGTGCTTGGCTTTCCCGGTTTTCCCTATCCTGAAGGTCTTGTTCAGGGTACAAGGTATTATTGGCGGATCGATGAATTGAGCGCCGATGGTACTAAATTCGAGGGAGATGTGTGGAGTTTTCTCGTTCCCCCCAAAACGGCTTACGAACCGGTTCCGGCTGATGATGCCAAATTTGTCGACCCGCGTGTGACTCTCAGCTGGACACCGGGTCATGGTGCGGTATTACACACTGTTTATTTGGGCGACAGTTTCGACGAGGTAAGCAACGCCACCGGCGGAGCGACACAGAGCGGCCGCACCTTCACTCCGGGACCTCTCGAAAACGAGAAGGTCTACTATTGGCGGGTGGACGAGTTTGACGCCTTCGCTACACATACAGGCAGCGTTTGGAGCTTTAAGACTGCAAAGGCCGGTGGAGGTCTGCGGGCAGATTACTACAAAGGGGCGGACTTTAACACACTCGTCCTGTCCCGCACGGATCCTCAAATCAACTTTACCTGGATGGATCCTGACGCGCCGGACCCGGATGTCGGTGATAATGACTTCTCAATCAGATGGACGGGCGAGGTGGAGGCCGGATATACCGAGACCTACACGTTCTACCCCAAGGCTGATGATGGTGTACGACTATGGGTAGGCGGGAAACTGCTCGTTGATTCCTGGGAGTCGGTTCCAATATATCCGATCGAGCACAGTGGGACGATTGACCTTATCGCTGGCAACTCCTATGGCATCGTGATGGAGTATTTTGAGGAAGCGACCAATGCGATAGCAGAACTGCGATGGGCAAGCCCATCCACGCCCAAGCAGATCGTTCCGCAGGCGGCATTTGCCCTGCCTATCAAAGCCGGCAGCCCGAGCCCACGTGCTGGCGCTACCGGTGTAGGGCACGCACCTGTGCTAAGTTGGGGCCCGGGAGATTATGCCGCTTCACACGAGGTGTACTTCGGCGCCGATGAGGACACCGTCAGGAATGCCACTGCGGCCTCGCCCGAGTATAAGGGCACGAAGGCGCTAGGTGACGAGAGCTATGATGCGGGCGAACTCGCTTGGCACACAACTTACTACTGGCGTGTTGATGAGGTCAATAGCACCAATCCCGACAGTCCCTGGGTTGGCAGCGTCTGGAGCTTCACGACGGCTGATTTCCTTGCCGTCGACGACTTCGAGTCCTACAACGACATTGACCCGCCTGATGATGCGAGCAATCGCGTATTCGACGCATGGATAGACGGCTTTGGAACCACGACCAATGGAGCGCTGGTTGGCAATGACCTTCCCCCCTATGCCGATCAGACCGTGGTCCACGGAGGCAACCAATCCATGCCGTATGTCTTCGACACCGTCAACAAGATCTCCGAAGCGACTCTAACGCTGGTCGATACGCGTGACTGGACTGCCGAAGGCGTTGCGGAATTGTCTCTGTGGTTCAGAGGCCATCCCGCGTCAACGGGGAGCTTTGCCGAAGGCCCGGTCGGCACCTACACGATGACCGGCTCCGGCGCCGACATCTGGGACGCGGCAGATGAGTTCCACTTCGCCTATAAGGCGCTCACCGGCGTCGGCTCGATTGTAGCGAAGGTCCAGAGCGTCGATAACACCAACAACTGGGCAAAGGCCGGAGTAATGATTCGCCAGAGTCTCGAACCCGGTTCGGTGCACGCGACAATGGTTGTGACCCCTGCTCAAGGTGTTTCCTTCCAGCGTCGCATGACTGCCGACAATGCCAGCAGCGACACCACGACCGGCGGGATCGAGGCGCCGTACTGGGTCAAGATCGAGCGTGACCTTTCCGGCAACTTTACGGCATCGAGTTCAGCCGACGGCACGACGTGGACGATGCAGGGATCGCCGGAAAACATTCAGATGGGCTCGGAGGTGTACATCGGGTTGGCGGTTACTAGCCATGATGCCGCTGCGACCTGCCAGGCCGTCTTTACAGACGTCACGACCACCGGCAATGTCAGCCCGCAGTGGGCGAACCAGGATATCGGAATACTCTCCAACGATGCCGAGCCGCTGTATGTGGCGATTTCCAACACCGGTCTTCGGGTAGGTGGCGGAAGCCCGGCAGTGGTGGTCCACGATGATCCGGCCGCGGCACAGATCGACACCTGGACCGAATGGATTATCCCGCTCCAGAGCTTTGCAGATCAGGGCATAGCCCTTACTAACGTGGATAATATCACGATTGGTCTGGGTAGTGCAGACGGACCGACTGCGACCGGTGGTTCAGGCAAGATGTTCTTTGACGATATCCGGCTGTATCGGCCAAGATAGGAATCACAGGCGTAAGATACGGCTTGGTAGGAAACAGTCCAGTATCAGTTCGGGGCCCGTATCGAACTGTGGTACGGGCCCCGGTTGTTTCCAGCCGGATGAATCCCACCTTGGCTTGCCGTTCTTGCAGTCTGCGCGAGATCCTGTTACAATTTGCGACGTGAAACTGCCGCTTCAGGGAGTCTCAGGGACTCCCTGCTTGTTCTGTGTAGGAAGTGATTTCTCATAAACTGCTCTCAAGAGAGGACATTAAAGGAAAGGTGCCTACCTATGAAACCTGACACAATGACTCGTCGTCGTTTTCTCAAGACCAGCACTCAAGTCACCGCGTTGGCGGGATTATCTGTTGCCACGCAGAGCTACGGGGCAAGTAGCGACCGAATTCGCGTGGGCCTCGTAGGCTGCGGGGGCCGCGGCACAGGGGCCGCCCGAGATGCGATGATGGCCGGCCCCAACATTGAACTGGTGGCCATGTGCGACATCTTCAAGGCCAGGGTCAATAACAGTCTGACTCGGTTGAAGAGAATCCAAAAAGATGACCCAGCGCTGAAAGACAGCATCAAGGTGACGCCCGACCGTTGCTTCTCCGGCCTGGATGCATACAAGAAGGTAATCGACTCCGGGATCGACTATGTCCTTCTCTGTACGCCTCCGGGCTTTAGGCCGGATCATATTGAATACGCGGTCAAGAAGGGCGTGCACATCTTCGCGGAGAAACCCTGCGCCACTGATTCACCGGGCGTGCGCCGAATACTTGCCCTTGAGAACGAGATGAAACGAAAGCGGATCGCACTGTTATCAGGATTCAACAGTCGCCACGTGTTTCACTACGCGGACATGGTCAAGGCCATCCACAGCGGTGAACTCGGCGATGTCATGTCCCTATACGCCTATTTCAATACGGGAGACATTTGGTACAGAGAACGTGAGCCCGGCATGAGCCTTCCCGAGTATCATTTCCACAACTGGTTCCATGTAGACTGGCTCTGCGGCGACCACATCGTCGAGCAGCACGTCCACAATCTTGATTTCTGCAACTGGATCATGCGAGGTCATCCAGTAAGGGCCTACGGGATGGGCGGACGTCAGTACCACACAGAACGTGGCGGCAACATCTACGATCATTTCACAGTGGAGTTCGAGTATGAGAGCGGTGTCCGCATGACCAGCATGTGCCGCCAGATAAAGGGAACGGACGCGAAGGTTGGCCAGGAGGCTGTCGGAACGAAGGGCTTTGCCTCATTCGTAGGCCGAAGAACTGAGTTCACCGGTGAAAATGCGAGGGTTTTCAGGGAACACCCGGAACAACACGAGAGCCATCACCAGGAGCATATCGATTTTATTGCAGCGCTGCGGCGCGGCGAGATTCCGAATGACACCCGCTTTCTGTGTGAATCGACTTTGACCGCCATTATGGGGCGCGAATCAGCCTACACAGGCAAACACGTCACGTGGGACGAGATTCTAAACTCTGGTTTCCAGCTGACACCTCCGGACATTGCTGCCTGGGATGGCTCTATACGGCCGGTTCCCAGGCCCGGTATGGTGCGGGCCTAGCAGGTTTATGGCACAAGAGCAGAACACGCAACGCCAAATAAGATTGTGACGGACCGGCAAGTGTGAAAACTCAAATGGCTCATCGAAATCAAGGAATTCGCAAAATGAAGAGAACCGCCCGCATACTTGTCTATTGTCTTTTGACCCTTACGTTGATTGCGCCATGTGCGCTAAGTCAGGGGCTTGCCGAAACTACCCCGAGATCGGTAGGGCTCTCACAGGAGCGCCTGGACGAGATTACCGCGCTGATGCAAAAGCATGTCGATGACGAAAGAATCGCCGGGGCAGTGGCGGCCGTTGCGCGTCGCGGCAAGGTTGCCTACCTCGAGAGTGTCGGCAAGCGGGACATCGAGAACAATGTAGATATGAGCGCCGATACGATCTTCCGCATCGCTTCGATGACCAAGCCGATTACCAGCGTTGCGGCGCTGGTACTGTACGATGACGGGCTGATTAAGCTAAACGATCCGGTTTCGAAGTACATCCCGGAATTCGACCGGCCCGACGTGCTCGTGTCGGGGCAGATAAGAAAGACGATTCCTGCAAAGCGAAAGATCACGATCAAGCACCTGCTCACGCACACCTCGGGCTTGACATATCACTGGGACACACAAGTCGGCCCGTTATACAAAGAGGCGGGCGTCACTCACGGCCTCATCCAGGACGACAGCGTGCTTGCCGAGAAAATGAAGAAGCTTGCCGGCATCCCTCTGCTCCATCAACCGGGCGAGAAGTGGACGTATGGGCTCGGCGTCGACGTGCTCGGACGAGTGGTCGAGGTGGCGTCCGGAAAGACCTTGGAGGAATTCTTCCAGGAGCGTATCTTCGAACCGCTGTCGATGAAGGATACGCACTTTTTCATTCCCGACGACAAGATGCCCAGGCTTGCGGCGGCGTACGCGCCGAAACCCAAAGGCGGGTTGAGACGATTGGGCAGCGAGCCGGTTGAGGAAGGATCTCTGATCTACAGTGCCGATCATCCCTACGTCGGCCGCAGAAGTTATTTCTCCGGCGGAGGCGGTTTGTGCTCGACGGTGGGCGACTACATGCGTTTCTCACAGATGCTGCTGAACCTGGGAGAGCTGGACGGCAAGCGGGTCCTAAAACGCCGGACTGTTCGACTTATGACAAGAGATCACGTGGGCGAACTCAGCGAGAACCAGGGTTTCGGTCTTGGCGTAAGCGTTGCGAGGAATGCCAAAGAATCCGGCGGACTGGACTGCGTCGGCTCATACGGGTGGGGAGGCTTCTGGTATACGACCTTCTTCGTTGACCCGAAGAAGCAAATGATCGGCGTATGTATGGCGCAGTTACACCCCGAAGGAGGCGCGACGCTGAACAACCGATTCAAGGGCCTCGTGTACAAGGCCCTGCGAAACTAAGCTGCCGCTTTGAGGTCCGATGCTGCTTAGCCTGATAGGCCATTTGCGAAGTCACGACCACCGGCTAAGCAGGCCGGAGGTCCTGTTTTGCGCCGGGCCCAAGTAGTTCTATCGGTTATCCTCGTGAAGCAGTACCCAGTCGGGCTCCTTGTTGTGTTTCCCGTCAGTCGTTATTTTCGTCCATTTGCCCGATAGATCACCTATACAGATGTCCCACCCTGGCGCCTTTACACCCACCGAATAGTCCAGCGCAGGGCCGTAGCCGAAAGCGATGTAACGACCGTCGGGTGACAGGTCTGTGTGGGAAATGTGGTCTTCCTTCCTGCACTTGACAACACCGCGTATATTGGCCACTCGGGGCACCGACAGTGTTAGGTCAATATCGGCCACATACAAATCCCAGTCGCTTTGTCCCCAGGTTATCTTCTTGCCACTGAGACAAAGGTCCGGTCGACAACCGTCAATCCCATACTTGCTCAAGTCGAACACAGCATTTCCATGTGCTTCAAATGCAATTATGTTGTGATCAAAGCCCATTCCGCCGGTTACGATAGCAACAAACCAATTACCTTCCGGTGACCAGCAAATGTTGTAGATGTGGTGCAGTGCTTTGTTTGGGTGTTGCTGGCGTTCACCACTCGCCAGATCGTAGTAGAACAGCCTTTTGGAACCATATGCCCTGGTGGTGAAACGCTCATACTCGCCTTCTGTGTAGGCGATCTTCGTTCCGTCCGGACTCCAGCATGGGTCTCTTGAGTTGTCGGCGACCTTGACTCGGTCAGTTCCGTCAATACTCATGTAGTAGACGTTGCGAACCTTGTTTCTCCCCGTACCTTCATCCACAACAAAACAGATCTTTGTTCCGTCGGGCGAGGCCTGGGGATACAGTTCATCGCTGTCTTTTGTTCCGGTCAGGTTAGTCGCATTGGAGCCGTCAGCGTTTATCAGGAAAAGCTCCCAGTTCTCCTTGCCGTCGGTCTGGCGGTAGGTTTCGTAGACAATCTTGAAGGGAATCGCCTTAAGATCGAACTCGGATTTGTCACAAGGCTCCTGGGGCAGTTGAGGCTCGCCTGTGGGCTGAGAGCCCTGGGCAATCACAACCAAAGGACAAATGCAAAGCCACAGACAAACGAAGCTAATTCTAGGTGACTTGTCTCTCTGACGATCAGATATCTCTCTCATATTTTCCTCCTTATAGCCTGGTCGAGTCCATCTGGCTCTCTAAAGAAGATCCTGCCAGGCGGCGGGACCTTCCTCATATCGGTGCTAGCGTAATAGTTCCACGATCTCGTCGAATTCTCGATCCTTAGCAAGTGTGAGCGGTACGTAACCATTCTTCGTTTTGGCAGCGGCATCTGCGCCGTGGGCAAGAAGCAATTCAACGATAGGTAAACTGCCAGTCGTACACGCCAAATGCAACGGCGTCCATGCCTGATCAGTTTCTCCTTCGATTACTATGATGTCACTTGCAGTATTGACATCAGCTCCGGCTGACACCAGCATCTCGACAATATCCGCGCGATTCCCTGATGCCGCTCCGTGCAGTGCTGTACATCCCCTGCGATCTTTCAAGGCAACATCGGCTCCATTGTCCAGTAGCATTGTCACCATGTCTTCATGTCCGGTAATGCTTGCCCAATGTAGGGCCGCTCGGCCGGAACCGGCTTGGAGATTGACATCGGCACCCCTATCCAAAAGCAGCTTGGCCACTTCCTCCTGGCCGCCACAGACCGCACATGCCAGCAATGTCATACGCGATGGATCCTCTGCATCGACATCTGCCTCCTCGGCCACGTAGTCCTTGATTTCGTCCAGGTTCCCAAGATATGCCGCTGTATGGACGGGCGAGTGTTCAGCACCTTTCTCAATGAGTAGCCTGACGATCCCCGGTCCATTCATCTGCATCGCCAATGCCACTGGCGCCAGCTCAAACTGACGCCGCCATATATCCGCACCGTTGTCCAGGAGCTGTCTTACTGTCACGATGTTGCCTTGTTCAATTGCGCAGTGAAGAGGCGTTGCGTCATGGCGCGACCTGGCATTGATGTCGGCCCCACCAGCCAGAAGGAGTTTCACTACATCATCAGGCAAGTTATACCATACCGCATTCTCCACCGCGACATGTAGAGGAGTCTGACCTTGCTTGTTTCTCGCCTCGACATTAGCTCCCTTCTTGATAAGTGCTTCTGCCACATCCAGCTGACCTCCCTCGCATGCGCACAAAAGAGGTGTATCAAGCATCTTACTTCGGCAGTCCACAGGAAAGCCGCGCGCCAGAAGCAGTTCCACTATCTCCTTGTGTCCTGAACTGGCTGCCAGATGCACAGGCGTAAGACCCCGACGATTGTCTACATGCCTGTACATGTCCGCGCCTTTGGAAAGAAGAAGCTCAACGGTTTCTTTGAGGCCATGCCTGCACGCTAGGTGCAGAGGTGTCAGGCCGTCGCAGCCTTTTAGATTCACCTCAGCACCTTTGTCCATAAGGAATTTCGCGACTTCGGTGTGCTTCGCTCGCAGGGCCCAGTAGAGAGCCGTTGACCCACCCTTGTCCTTTGCATCAATATCGGTGTTCTTTTTGACGAATTCGGCTACCTTGTCCAAGTCTCCTATACACGCGGCCAATTGTATCGTAGAAATTCTAGCGCCTTTTTCGATCAGTAGCCTTACCAAGGCTCCATTGTCCTTTTCACCGGCACAGTGTAGCGGTGACATGCCGTCCTCATCCTCTATGTCGACGTCAGCGCCCTTGTCAATCAGCAGCGCCACCCTCTCTTTGTTTTCCGCCTCCGCTGCGAAGTGCAAGGCAGTACGTTCGTTCTTGTCCCTTGCGTTGACATCAGCACCTCTTCGGATCAGTTCTTCCATTGCCCCGACACCATCACCCCACCGGGCGGCCACGTGCAGCGGGGTCAAACCGGGTCGGTCTTTGGCCTCAATCTCCGCACCCTTGGAGATAAGCAGACTGACCATATTGCTGTCTCCTGAGGCTGCAGCAAAATGGAGGGCTGTACCATCACGCCATTTCTCTCGCGCATTGACGTCTTCTCCTCGTTCCAGGAGCAACTCAGCCATACCCTCATCGCCGCCCCATGCAGCGAACTGCAGTGGTGTCCGACCCCAACGGCCTCCTTGGCCGGTGCTGGCCCCCTTGGCCAAGAGCAATTCAACGACTTCTTTGCGACCCCACATGGCCGCATTATGCAAAGCCGTGTGGCCTCCACCATCCTTCTGGTCGACGTTGACGCCCCTGGCAATGAGTGTTTCAATGGCCTCGCACTGGCCCGCGGCTGCAGCGCCGTGCAATGGCGTTCGGCCCCGGTTATCCTTCGCGCTAATCTTGGCGCCTTTTGAGACCAGCCACTCTATGGAATCTATCTGGCCGATTCGACAGGCTGAGTGAAGAGGCGTCTGGCCGTTCGGGCCCGGAGCATTGATGCCGGCGCCTCTGGCGACAAGGAGTTCGGCCACCTGTGTGTAACCCCTTCTTGCCGCAATATGCAAAAGCGTCGAGCCATCCTCACGCTTGAGGTTCACGTCACCGCCTTTGCTAATGAAGAAGTCCACCAGGTCTTCGTTACCCAATTGGACTGCCACATGAAGAGGCGTATCGCCGCCCTTGTCCTTGGTGTTCACATCAGCTCGGCCACCGATCAGAAGCTCCGCCAGGTCCCGCTGGCCACGATTCGTAGCGAAGTGAAGGGCAGTCCAGCCAAACTTGTCTTTAAGACCAACTTCAGCACCCTCATTCAAAAGAAGCTCGACCAAAGCTATGTGGCCTTCACGGGCAGCCAGTTGTAAAGGTGTCTGATCACTGGCGTCCCGTGTATTGACGTTGGCGCCCTGGGCGAGGAGTGATTTGACCTGATCAAGATCACCGTCAGTAGCGGCTTGGATAAGAGACTTGCTCAACGCGCTGGTCTTTTCAGGTTCTTGGCTGTTTCCAACAGCGACAAGACTGACCGTCAGAATAATGCAGAGCACGAATATGGATTTCATTTCTTGGGACTCCTTGAAAAATCTGACACTGACTGCCCACAATATCCCCAGGCTTATCTCATGGAATTGTCAATTAGGCTTCTCCCGTAAAAAATGGCCCAAACTGGCATGAGTGGTCTCCATAAGCTCTATATTATCAAAGCACAGTTCTCCTGTCACGCACTACCTCAGAAATCCGTGGTTTAGGTACTCTTCGAGGTTTGTGAAGCCGTCGGCATCGGCGTCGTCATTGTGGTCGGCTGGATTCTGGGTGTCGAGTCCATGCCGTCTCTCCCACTCGTCGGGCATGCCGTCGCGGTCGCTGTCTGTGGGTGCTTCGGCGGATTTCAACTCGGGCCAGCTCCCCACGTCCTGCTCGTCGTCTATTATTCTTCCGGTTCCGTTCTTTACGGTGGTGACAACACGGGCATCTACAGCGTCGCGCTTTGGCAGGACGGCGCCGGCCTCGGCGAGGACTCGTTCGCATGCTGTTGCGGCATCGTCGGTTCTTACCGAGGGAACGGGTATCGGCTCTGACTGTTTGTAGGCCTGAACGTCTGCTGGTGAGAATTTACTGAAAGTCACAAGGGACCACGGATTCTCGGCCATGCGGCCGTTCATGGCGTTGCCGCTGAACCAGGCTCTCGCCGAGCGCGTGCTCTCGGAAAAAGCGAGATCGCCGCCGGAGTCGACACCTCTCTTGTAATAGTTGCCGACGAAGTTCATCTTGGTGATACTGCTGACACCGTTCGAGCCGTCGGCGTTATAGCCTGCCGAATTTCCGCCCCAGTTGTAGATGACGTTGTTCCTGAAATCGAAGATAAAGCCCTCCGGATCCTTGCTGCGGTCGTTATAATTACCCGGACGAGGAAGCCTGGCCTTGTGATGGGCTAAGAGATTATGATGATAAGTGTACCCATTGCCATAGGCTCCGCGGATCAGAGCGCCGTAGCCGTGTGGGCCCTTGTGATGAACCGAATCGTTCAGGCTCTCGGAGATGATGCACCACTGGACGGTGACGTTGCCAAGACCGCCGCCGGTCGAGGCCGAAAGCGTCTCGTCCACCGACCAGCTCGCCGAGCAGTGGTCGACGATAATGTCACGACCTGACGATATGGAGAGTGCATCGCTCTCGGCGCCGGCGTCGTCGCCAGGCCTGCAGCGAAGATAGCGAACAATCACATGGTCGGCTGCTATGACGAGCCCGTAGTTCTTCAAGCATATCCCGTCACCGGGTGCGGTCTGACCCGCAATAGTGATATGCGACTTTTTGACAGCCAGCGTAGATTTCAAGGCAATAGTCCCGGAGACGCGAAAGACAATCGTCCGCGGGCCGTCGGCTTCGACGGCCGCCCGCAGACTCCCGGGCCCGCTGTCTTTGAGGTTGGTAACGAAAAGAACCTCTCCGCCCCGCCCGCCAAGTGACTGAGCGCCAAAACCCTCGGCCCCAGGGAAAGCGGGCGCCGACGCTGCGGGTCCAGCTACAAACAGACTCACAAACAAGGACAGCAACAAAAACAACAAACGATGCATGAGATGTCTCCTCAATCAAAGTGACGTTCAATTTCGCCGCACATCTTCAGCAACTCAAGCACGCGCAGATCCGGCGTGCCGGCTTCGATATCCGCCACCACTATATCACAGGGTCCATATTCGCGCGCGATCATTTCCATGTCCCGGCGAATATTCTCCGCGGATTTGTCGGCTAGGTCCGTGGGCTTGTACATCAGTGCCCTCCGTGCCTGGGGAAATACCTGCCTGGCGCGGGCGAGGTCGGATTCCAGCCCCATGTCAATATATCCTACATGGGGGACTCGGGCGTAGTCATCGAGATAAGGATCGGCGTTCCAGGCGCAGTTGTGAATGCCGATGCAGCCGAACGCCTCTGCCAGCCGCCGATCGAAAGGCAGCAGTAACTCTCTGTATTGCTGAGGCGAAACCATGTTGACCAGACAATTACTGACGGTGATAAATCCTATTTCGACGCCGGTCCTTCGCTGCCGTTCATGGAGCAGCCGGGCCGCTTCGATCATCGTTGTTGAGACACAGTCGAACAGACGACAGCAGCGCTGCGGCGCGTCGAGCAAGTCGGTGAAGAGCGCCTCGCCGCGCAGGCGCCATGCGTTGTTGAGTACCCCCTGCCAATTGATGTAGCCTTCAACACGCCCCTGCTGTTCTGCGATCCGGTCAACCTGGGCCAGCAGATTCTGAAAGAAGCCATTGGCATCGAGATCAGGCGGTTCGAGCCTTTCGACCTGGTCTGTACTGAGATAACGTTTCTCACATACAGGCCACCTGTCCCGGGCGTACCGAACAGGCACGCCGTAGATGGCCGCGACGCAGCAGACGCCGTAGGCACCCGTCAGAAGATCGAGCGGCCGGTCCGTGCCGCCGATGACAGTGCCTTCAAAGCGTATGGCCAATTCCCCCCGCATCGCGACAAGAGCCTCTTTCCTGTATGCCGGGTCGTCGTGCCAGCGTTGGCCGAGGTCCACTCCGATGGCATCGTGATACCACTTCGGGGTAAAGCCGATCTCGGGGCGCAGAAAGGACTCGTGCCCCGTAGCCGGCCTGCGCGTCGCAGGAGCCGCCGGTGCTATGTAGCTGATCAATTGATGGGTCCCCATCACCTGGATCCGGTCACATCCCGATAGTGTCATTCTGCCGGCTGGTCGGGAGGGTTGCGCCTTTGAACCCCAGTCTCAGTGACAGACGACTGAGCATCACATAGAGAGAGGGCACGACAACTAGCGTCAGGATCGTTGCGAAGCCCAGGCCGAATATGACAACGACCGCCATGTTGCGCCACCACTGGCTCGATTCGCTTCTAGTGGCCCAACTGAAGGTGTGGAAGTCATAGGAGATGCCGACTGCCATCGGGATCAGGCCGATGATAGTGGTCGCTGCGGTAAGCAATACGGGGCGAAAGCGCGTGACTCCGGCTTCGGCCGCGGCGGCGAGAAGCTCCATGCCCTGACTCTGCAACTGGCGCGTGTAGGCCAGCAACACGATGGCGTTGTTGACCACCACTCCTGCAAGGCTGATCACGCCCAGGCCGGTCATGATGATCCCGAACGGCAAATCGCATATCAGCAGACCCGCAAGCGCGCCGATCAGCGACAGGACGACCGTCGTCATAATGATAAACGGCACCATCATAGAGTTGAACTGGATGACCAGCACAAGGGTGACCAACAACAGGGCGATGGCGAAGGCTTTTGACAGAAACGCCTGGGCTTCGTCCTGCTCCTCCTTCTCGCCGGCATAGCGAATCTCGTAGCCCGGCGGCAATTCCAGCCGGACATTCGGGGCGATAACATTCGGCCAGACCGAGACCAATAGCTCACGATTGAGAAACCGGACTTCTTCATCGGTCAATGTTCCAGGGCCTCGTGCGAGCAGTTCGGCGGCCTTGTCCGAGAGGTTAGGGTCTGCGAAGGCCTCCTGGCGATACAGAGCAGGCTTGCCAAGCGCCTCGTTAAGGCATGCAAGGATTTGCTCTCTGATTTTTCTGCTTAACGTCTGCTCTGAAAGAGCCGTAGCGAGGGCATCCTGCCGTTTCTCAGCCAACACATCCCATATACGTCCGGCCGGGCTCAGCGCAGATCCTGACTTAGCTTCCAGAAGTAGGCTTCTTAGGGCCGGCCAATCGCGCACGTCGCCTTTGTCCAGGCGCGTGTCTCCAAGGGGCAACAGGCTCCTCTGCACGTCCGCGAGCACCTCAGAACTGAGCCGTCCCTCGGCGTCGGCGGTGAGGGTGACGACTCGCTTTTGATCCACGCGGTTGATGGTGCCGAATCCGCCCTGATAGGTGAACTTGCCCAGCGAGCTCAGCGGCACCGCTTCTCCAGCGGCATTGGGAATCCGCAGCCGATACAAGTCGTCGATGTTGACCCGCTCGGCCAGAGGCAATCGCACCGTGATATCGTACTCGTCGTTGAACTGCCGGTATGTCCCGACCTTTGTACCGAAGATGGCCATTTTGAGAAAGTTGCCCACGATGGCCGTATTGACGCCCAAAAGCATGGCGACCCGGCGGTCCACTGTAAAGGCCAGTTCAGGACGCGTGGCCTCGAGGTCGCTGCGCAGGTTGACGATGTTGGGCACGCCGGCGATCATGCGCTTGGCCCGCTCGCTGAGTTGCTCAAGCGTTTTAAAGTCTTCGCCTACCAGACGCACCGAGATCGCCGCACCCGTCGGCGGGCCCATGTCCGCGCTCTCGACCTGGATCTCAGCTCCCGAGATGTCGGATACCGCCTGACGTACTTCGGCGATGATCTCCCTGGACGGTCGCTGCCGCACGCCAAACTCGTAGAAGACGAGTGTGACATTGGCCAGGTGCGATCCACCCGCAGTGGCCACCAGACCTGAATTGGAGCCGCCGGAGGATCCGACGTTTGTGACGACGTGCTTGAGCCACTTGCTGTAGGGCTTGACACGCTCTTCGATTTCGCGGGTGATCTGATCGGTCTCGTGAATACTTGTTCCCTGCGGGGTCCGAATGTCGACGACCGCCCGTTCCGGGTCGCCCTCTGGAAAGAACTCTGTGCCCTGGCCGATCTTGCCGTACAAAGTCATGATGGCAACCAGCAGGCAAACGGCCAGGAATAGAGTCAGGCCCGGATTGCTCAGCCCCGCGTTCAGGAGGCAGCGATAGCCGCGGATGAGCAAACGATCTTTTTGCTTTGGCGCCGATGACCGACCTGTCCAGACCGAGCAGATGACCGGGTTGAATATGAGCCCCACGAACAGCGATGCCAACAATCCGAGGGTCAGGGTAAAGGGAAGATACTTCATCCAGTCACCCATGATACCGGGCCAGAACATCAAGGGCAAAAACGCGCAGACAGTTGTAAACGTCGAAGTTGTGACCGGCCAGGCGACCTGCCGCGCACCGAGGATTGCCGCCTCGACGCGGCTGTGCCCGAGCTGAAGATGGCGAAAGATGTTCTCCACGATCACGATGGCGTTATCCACCAGCATACCGAGCACCAGCACGAGGCTAAAGAGCACCACCATGTTCAGCGTGAAGCCCAGCATCTGCACGAGGAAAAAGGTGATCAGCATGCTCAGTGGAATAATCATCGCGACGATCGTGCTCGGACGCCAGCCGAGGAAAAGAAACAACACGAGCGTGACCAGGACCAGCGCCGAACCGATATTGTTCTCCAGGTCTGCGACCATGTCGCGCACCATCGTGGACATGTCAAACGTTATGTCGAACTTTACCGTTTCTCCGGCCTGCTCCCGCGCCTTGGCGAGTACTGCTTTGACATAGTCGGAGACGTGAACGGCGTTGGATCCAATGCGCTTGCTTATGCTCAGTGTGATATTGTCATAACCGTCGAGGCGTGAGTAAGTGAGTCGATCCTTGAAGGTGTATCGCGCCGACGCGACGTCCGAGAGGTAGATGGGTTTGCCGTTGCGCACAGTCAGCAGCAGACCATCCACCTCTTCGGGCGTGACGAACTCGGCGGGAATGCGAACGTTGAATTTCATACCCTCGGTCTCCAGACCTCCGGCGGAAATATTGACATTCTCTGACGGGATGAGGGCCAGTATTTCCGGGATTGTCAGGCTGTACTGAGCGATACGGTCGGGGTAGAATTCCAACCTGATTTCGGGTTCGAGGTCACCGGCCATATCCACCTTAAGCACGCCGGGCACCGACTCGAGCGCATCCTGCAGATCGTCGGCGATTTCCTTGAGTTGGTTCGGTGAGACGTCGCCTGCGATGCTGATCAGCATTATGGGCATCTCGGCGAAGTTAATCTCCGTGATTACCGGTTCCTCGGCATCAAGCGGCAACTCTGCCTTGGCTAGATCCACGCGGTCGCGGACGCGCTGAAGGGCTACCTCACTGGGCACGTCAGGCGTGAATTCCACGCTTATCAGCGACATGCCCTCGGCGCTGCTGGATGTGATCTCCTCGACGCCTCGGATGCCGTTGAGTTCCGTCTCGATCTTCATCGTCACGGATGTCTCCATGTCTTCTGGCGAGACACCCTCGTACGTTGTCGTGACCATGATAAAGGGAATCGGTATGTCCGGGGCCGCCTCGCGAGGCAGCGACATGTAGCTGTAGCCGCCCATCAGGATTATGATCAGACCCAGCACGGCGACAGTGGTCCGGTTTCGGATGGCTACGTCGGTCAGCAGCATTGTGGGCTATTTGGTCTCTGATACGTTTACTTTTTGTCCCGGGGCGACGAAACCGTGGCCGGCGATGATCAGCTTGTCCCCAGGCTCGAGGCCGCTCTTGATCTGGACGCGATCACCCTTGATGATCCCGAGTTCCACCATCTGACGCTTCGCCTCGGTCGAGTTGACCACGTACACGGCGTTGCCTTCCTCCATGGGGATCACAGCCAGCAGCGGGATCATTACGACATCGGTCAAAACCCTGCGCGTGAGATTAACCGACACGATCTGCCCGCTGCGAACAAGTCCTTCCTTGTTCGCCACGGTGATTTCCATGCGAGTCGAGCGCGTCTGCTGATCGGCCAGTTCGCTTATGAAGGTGATACTGCCCTTAAGCCACTTGTCTTCGTCCTTCGTGTGGACAAGGACTTCGGCCTGGCGGCCGACCTCGAAAAATACGATGTCCCGCTCGGGCACTTCCACCACGACCTTAACGACTTTTGTCTCTACGATCTCGGCCACAGGCGTGCCAATCTGCACGTACTCTCCCTCTTCCACCAGAAGATCATTCAGCACTCCATCCAGTGGGGCAAGGATACGTGTGCGTTTCTCACGGGCTGTGACCTCATCGAATTGCGCCTTGCTGATCGCCAGCCTGGTGATGGCGTCGTCCAGGTCTCGCCGAGAAGTAGCGTCGTCATCGACCAACCTCTTCATGCGATCATACTCGATCTGGTCTCGGTCGACTTGGGCTTTTGCGATCTTAACGGCTGGCCCTATGAGATCGGCGTTGAGCTGGATGAGCAGGTCGCCTGCGGTTACTTCACAGCCCTCTTCGCAAGCAATTCGCTCGATGCGTCCCTCGAACTCGGCCGAGACCGTAACGACTCGATTGGGCTCGACCACCGCCGGCAGCTCGAAAGTGTCGGCAAACTGCTCTTTGGCTGCGACCGTAATGACCGTAACGTTCACCGGCGGCGCCGGCGCGGCGGGAGCCTCACGATCCTTCTGCGGAAGTCTTCCGACCAACATGACGCCCACTATCGCGACGGCCGCAATCACAGCCTTCAGGGCGTTACGTCTGAGCCACCCGGTGGTACTCTTACCTGTTTTTGTTTTAGGCGGTTTCTTGCTCATTGGCTTTGCCCGTCTCCCAATGGAAATGGCGGCTCACCGTCTGGGCCACCGTGCAAACGATCCATTATAACCTCGAGGACGCAGCAAAGCAAGAGATGACAACGCAGTATTGTGCGAATTCAGGGCAAAAACAGACCCCTTGGGCTGTTGTGGCGGCGAAACGCACCAATACGCGGGTCTCTGTATCCGCCGCCTGCGCGTTTTTTAGTTTCCTCTCCAGTTCTCCTGTCGGACGCCCTGGTATGTTCGGAGGGTATATTCGAATTTCCGGATCGACCCGGCTTCAAGCGTCAGCGTAAATTTCACCGTATCGAGATCCACCTTCTCGAAGGTGCCGGAGTTGCCCGCTCTTGTAATATCCCAGTATTGGGTCTTGAAGTTGCGTTGAATCTCGACTTCAACAGGGATTTCACGGGTGTTTCTCACTTCGATGCTGAACGTGCGAATCTCGTCCCAGCCGGAGACGTCGCCTCTGCGGTCGAACCTGTAGTTTTCGGTCTCGAAATCCATTAGCTTCGGTTCGACGACAACATTAGCTAC
>Ga0209536_100001622_pt1 | contig 36843 bp, 39 predicted proteins | sample DeeMarSeWOR28_12_FD_187461 | JGI IMG/M metagenome (GOLD analysis project Ga0209536, IMG submission 187461) | Marine sediment microbial communities from White Oak River estuary, North Carolina - WOR-2-8_12 (SPAdes) (version 2) | ecosystem: Environmental > Aquatic > Marine > Intertidal zone >... | reverse complement strand
CTTGATCCTTCAGAAGGCGGCAAATCGGTTCGCAGCACCGGTCGATTGGATTACCATTACGATCTTCCCGGCGGCGGGACCGCATTCGCCAGACTGTGGGCTCAATATTATTATCTGTCCCTGTTCACCAACTTTACGTTTTACCTCAACGATCCGGTCAATGGTGACGGGATTGAACAGACGGACCGCCGGTGGTTGACAGGAAGTGATATCGGGTATCGCCAAATTTTTCGACTGCTCAATTATGAGGGCACCATGACGGCCGGACTTCAAACACGGTTCGACAAGATTCAGGTTCGTTTGGGCACTCAACAGAAACGCTCGTCCCTGGCTATCACGCAGGAATCAGACATTTTCGAAGCCTCCTATTCCCCTTATCTGAAGTTGGACCTTCAATTCTTTCCCTGGCTGCGATTTGTGGGAGGTGGCCGGGTCGACGTCTTCACGTATAACGTGAATGATCGTTGCGGCACCGGCTGTTCGGTCAGACCAAACGGGACAGCCTCTAATGCCATCGCCAGCGGGAAAGCCAATCTCGTGTTTGGTCCCTGGTACCAGACGGAATTTTTCTTGAATTTTGGAACCGGTTTTCACAGCAATGATGCGCGGGATGTGGTGGAGAATCCATCGGCCAACACCTTGCCAAGAGCCATCGGTTATGAGCTCGGGTTCAGAAGCCTCCCGTGGACCTGGTCGGAATTCCTGGCCACGTTTTGGCTGTTGGATCTTGATTCCGAACTGGTGTTCGTGGGTGATGAAGGGACGACGGAGAGGCGGGGAAAAACACGGCGCCTGGGAACAGAATTCAGCTCAAGAATCACCCCGCTGGAATGGCTCACCATTCGTGGAGACATCACCTATACCCATGCCGAGTTTCGCAAAACGGGGGATTCCGTCCCTTTGGCGCCTGAGCTCACCGCGTTTTCATCGGTAACAGCCCGCTTACCAATTGGACTGTCAGGAACGTTGCAAATGTTGACCGTGGGAAGCCGCGCCGGCACGGAAGATAACAGGGTGAAACTGGAACCATTTACGATTTTCGACCTGATACTTCGCTACAAAATTCCCGTTGAACCTCCAACCGGACGCCTGGAGGCATTTTTCAGCATCCGCAATTTGACCGATACCGATTGGCGCCAGGCCCAGTTTTATTATGAATCCCGTCTTCCTGGAGAACCCGCCGGTGGCGTTTCCGATATTCACTTTGTCCCCGGTACTCCTCGGATGTTCATGGGTGGACTCACGTGGTTTTGGCCGGAATAACCTCGGGGACAGGGCCATCGTTATCAATCTCACCCAGCTCACCCAGTCTTCAGGAATTGAGGGATATCCTGGGCTAACACTTTTGAAATTTTTTGTTTGATTCGGGCTGGATAAAAGCTCCCAAATCCAGCATTTCCCAAAATACTCATCAATCAACGTGTTCACCCATTAGCCACCCGACTCTGCGAAAATCGTTCAAGCATACCTGCGAGAAATTCTTTCCGCTGTCAACCTTATTATAATCAGGAGTATGAAGAAATTGTCCCGACTATACCGTGTTGGATCATTTGCGTTTCCCTTGAGGACCCCTTAGGATTGAGCCCCTGAGTGCAGAATAGGGTTTTCGTAAATTATGGTCCTGCACGACGGGGCGTATGAGTTTCAGGATACGGCCATTTCGATCATAAGGATATTGTTGATTCCATGTTGACCTTGTTAAGCCTGGGCTTTGTGTTGGGAATGCGACACGCGTTAGAGGCGGACCATGCGGCAGCGGTGGCTTCTCTGGCCCTCCGCAATCATTCCATGTCGCATACCCTCAAGCAAGGGCTGGCCTGGGGCATGGGGCACACCATTACACTGTTAGCCTTCAGTTCGGTTGTCCTATTATTAGGATCCGTGATCCCGGCTCGTTTTGCCCAGGGATTGGAGTTTGGTGTTGGACTGATGTTAGTTGGGTTAGGACTGGATGTGATTCGTCGCCTACGACAGGAACAGATGCATTTTCATGTCCACCAACACCCCGATCGCCCCCCCCATGTGCATGCGCATTCCCATAAAGGAGAGGCCCGCCCGACCACCGCTCTCCATGAGCACCCGCATCCGCATGGATTTCCTTACCGCGCGTTGTTGGTGGGCTTGATGCATGGCATGGCCGGATCGGCCGCGCTCATCCTGCTCACTCTGCATACCGCCATTTCACCAGGTCAGGCGGTGGGATATATTTTGGTGTTTGGACTGGGATCGACCTTGGGCATGGGCCTGCTCTCCCTCGTGATGGCGATCCCCCTCTGGTATTCGGCCCATTCCTTAACCCGTGTTCATCGTGGATTGCAAACCTGCGTGGGAATCGGCACGACTGTTCTGGGTCTGGCTGTCACCTACCAAAATATGGGCTGGCTCCTGGGATAGGTCCAAAGCGTGCGAGGCATAAAAAAGGGCTTTCCGGGATTGCCAATGAATCCCGGAAAGCCTTTTTTCATTTTGATGAACAGAACCACTTATTCTTTGTGGATATGTTGAGCTAAGTAATTTTCGACGCCCACCTGCTTGATCGTTTCCAATTGCGTTTCAATCCAGTCCACGTGCTCCTCTTCACTCTTCACAACCGCCTCAAGTTTGGCCCGGGTCGTGTAATCGCCAACACTGGCGCAATGAGTAATCGCCTCGGTCAACAATTTAATCGCGTCTCCCTCAAGGGCCAGATCGGACTTTAATTGTTCAGGCACCGTCTCTCCGATTTTGAGCGTCCCCAATCGCTGCAAATTGGGGAATCCTTCTAAATAGAGAATATGCTCAATGATTTCTTCCGCATGTTTCATCTCATCAATCGCATGCTTCCTGATTTCATTATGCAATTGTTCATATCCCCAATTTCCACACATTTCCCCGTGCAGAAAATATTGGTTGATCGCGGTCAGTTCATTGGTAAGAATTTTATTCAAAAAATCAACAACACCTTTTTTGGCCTTCATGGAATCCTCCTTAATATAAAGTTATTTTCCGACATTTCAACGGTTGGCTGTTTGAGAATGCACTCCCGGGATGAGGATTGATTTCTTTCCCGAAATTGCAAAATCGTACTGTCTTCATTTAAATCATTGTATCGGTCGAACTCTGGCATGGTCAATTGTTTCATTTAGGGAAAAATAATTAATATCGATTTTCTTTCTCAACTTCGTTGATCCGGATGTTCAACTTCAACAATTGAGGTATTCTTCGAAAAGCATTTTTCTTACCCTGGGAACATTCCCCCACAGCTGGAGGCTTTCAGGAACAGTCATCACTCAATCATCACGGCGGTTCCGCTCACACTGACCATCAGCATGCTCCCCGTTTCTCCCATGACTTCATAATCCAAATCAATGCCGACAATGGCATTGGCCCCTACCTTCAGCGCATCTTCCTGAATTTCCTGAAAGGCGATTTCCCGCGCACGTCGCAATTCTTTTTCGTAGGCACCTGAGCGGCCTCCAACAATATCACGAATATTGGCAAAAAAATCCCTAAAGAAATTTGTGCCTAAAATGGCTTCCCCTGCTACAACACCTAAATATTCTTTGATCCGATGGCCCTCAACGGTGGGGGTGGTCGTCAAAATCATATCATTCGTCCTCCTTTTACTTCGGAATCAAACGCTTCAGGCTGTCACTCTTTTCTAACTTATTTTGTATCCTCTCACACTCTCTCGCAAAAAAACTTGAATGTGCCTGAGTGCTCACCATGACCATCTCGTCCTGGCCTGAGATCCTCGAAGGAAACACCGAAGATTGCTTACGCCACTCCAAAGAGCGCGATCCATATTGAGATATTACGGTACGTGAGCGCAGCGAAGAATCGATCTTCCTGCGCGTAGCCGCATCGGCGAAGGCAGCGAACGCCGATAAAATCGCTTCGGCCAGACTCATGGCATGGTTTTTCAACACTCCCTATAGGTATTTTTCCGTGAGCATCCCTTCGACCCTAGCCCTGGTAGGTGATGAATGTTGCCACACAATGCCCATCAGATGAGCAAACAGCTCAACTCAGTCACTATCCTGACCGCAGATCGTCTACTGTCAGTTTATCCACATACTTGTGCCCATTTTTTCCGGATTACTTATTTTTCGTTTTTCACCATGACTTCTTCATTTTCCTCTTGCAATTCTTCAGCAACTCAGGATCAATACACGGCTTTTTCTTCTCATGGTAATTTCATTTGACTTCACTCGAGGTGCTCATTAGAATTTTTTCCAGAAGGACTGCATGAGTGCCAGCACAATTCGTTCATCTCCATCTTCACACCCAGTATAGCCTCCTCGACGGGGCCAACCAACTGACACCCCTGTTCCAACAGGTGAAGAATTTTGGCATGCCCGCCGTGGCAATGACCGATCATGGCAATCTCTTTGGCGCTATTGATTTTTATCAAAAAGCCAAAGCCCATGATGTCAAACCGATTATTGGCTGTGAAGCCTATATGGCTCCAGGCAGCCGCAGCCAGCGGGCTGGACATCTTGCCCATAACGAGTATTTTCATCTGATTCTTCTGGCCACCAACCAGGTCGGCTATCACAACCTCATTAAACTCTCCAGCAAGGCCTACCTGGAGGGGTTTTATTACAAACCCCGCATGGATAAGGAACTCCTTCAAGAACATCAGGAAGGTCTCATTGCCCTGTCCGGGTGTTTGAGCGGGGAAGTCCCCCAACTCATCAACCAGCAGGATATAGAAGGGGCTCTCCGGGTGGCAGATGAATACCGGTCTATTTTTGGAAAGGACCGGTATTACCTGGAAGTACAGGCCAACGGCTTGGATCATCAACAGGTCGCCAATCGGGGGTTACTGGAGATTCATCAGAAGCTTGGCATTCCGTTGGTTGGCACCAACGATTGTCATTATCTCAATAAACGTGATGCGCGCCCGCATGAAATCATGCTGTGTCTGCAGACAGGAAAAACCCTCAAAGATCCCAACCGGATGAAGTTCGACACGGATCAGCTCTATGTGAAAAACACGGAAGAAATGATCGCGGAGTTTGCCGAGTTTCCCCGCGCGGTCTTGAATACCACCCAGGTGGCCGAGCAGTGCGATCTTCACTTGGAATTCGGCACATCCTATCTGCCGGATTATCAGGTGCCTGAAGGCCAAACTCATAACTCGTACCTTCAATATCTTTCGGAAGAAGGCCTTCGAGCACGTTTGCAAGAACGGCCTACCTCTATTCCTTCCGAGACCTACCAGCAACGGTTACATACCGAACTCGCCGTGCTGAATTCCATGGGTTATGCCGGCTACTTCCTGGTCGTGTGGGATATTATTAATTTCGCCCGGTCCCGCAGGATTCCGGTCGGTCCCGGTCGGGGATCTGCCGCCGGCAGCCTGGTCGCCTATGCCCTGCGGATTACCGACCTTGATCCCCTCGCCTACAATCTGCTCTTCGAACGGTTTCTCAATCCCGAACGGGTCACCATGCCGGATATCGACATGGACTTCTGCATGGACCGTCGTGGGGAAGTCATTAACTATGTCATTGAGAAATACGGAGAAGAGCATGTGTGCCAGATCATTACCTTTGGGACACTTGGCGCCAAAGCCGCCATCCGGGATGTCGGAAGAGTGATGGATTTTCCCTATGCTGAAGTCGACCGGGTTGCCAAACTGGTTCCGACACAGCTCAACATCACCCTCCAGGATGCCCTGAAACAGGAACCACGCCTGCAGGAACTCGTCGATCAAGATGTCAAAATGAAGGAACTCATGGACACGGCCATGGCCTTGGAAGGGTTAGCGAGGCATGCCTCGACCCATGCTGCCGGGGTGGTCATCTCGCAAAAGCCACTCATGGATCATGTGCCCTTGTACAAAACCAGTAACGACGAAATCGTGACCCAATATACGATGACGGACCTGGAAAAAGTCGGCTTGGTGAAATTCGATTTTCTCGGGCTCAAAACTTTGACGATGATTCATGACGCGGTCGGGATGGTCAATGCCAATCACCCGGGCGAGCCTCCATTCGACATCAACAATCTTCTGTTGAATGATCCCCTGACGTTTGAAATGCTCAGCTCCGGAAAAACGGCGGGAATTTTTCAACTGGAAAGTTCCGGCATGCGGAACTTACTAGTCAAAATCAAACCGGAAACCTTTGAAGACTTGATCGCCATCTTAGCGCTTTATCGCCCAGGCCCGTTAGAGAGCGGGATGGTGGACGATTTCATTAAACGAAAACGCGATGCCTCCCAAATTGTCTATGACCCCCCGCAATTAGAGCCCATCCTTAAAGAAACCTACGGGGTGATCGTGTACCAGGAGCAGGTCATGGCTATTGCGAATCAGCTCGCAGGTTTTTCACTGGGACAAGCCGACCTGCTTCGCCGGGCAATGGGCAAGAAAAAGCATGATGAAATGGCCAAACAAAAGGAATTGTTTGTCTCGGGGGCCAAAGGGAAGGGAATCCCGGAAAAACTGTCCGAAAAATTGTTTGACCAAATGGCCTTTTTCGCGGGGTACGGATTCAACAAGTCCCACTCCGCGGCGTACGCAGTGGTGACCTACCAAACAGCCTACCTGAAGACGCATTATCCTACGGAATTTATGGCCGCCTTGTTGACGTCTGAAATGGGAAATACCGACAAAATGGTGGGCTATTTTACGGAATGCCGGGAATTGGGGCTAAAAATTCTGCCGCCCGACGCGAACCAGAGTTTGAAAAATTTCAGTGTGGTGCCTGAAGGCATCCGGTTTGGACTCGTGGCGATTAAAAACGTGGGCGGAAACGCCGTGGACGTGATTTTAGAATCACGAAACACCGAAGGCCCTTTTGCCTCCTTTATTGATTTTTGTTGCCGCATTGATTCGCAGAAGGTCAACAAACGAGTCCTGGAAGGGCTCATTAAAGTCGGAGCCTTTGATTCCATGGGCATCGCTCGCGCCAGTTTATTTCAGGTCCTGGATGAAGCCCTGGATCATGCCGCCACGATTCAACGCAACAAACGGGAAGGCCAAACCAGTCTGTTCGAAATGCTGGCTCCGGAACCCTCCGCACCAAAGAAAGAAGGATTCGGATTCGTCATTCCACAGGTTCCCGAATGGTCTCAAAATGAATTATTGAAATATGAGCGGGAACTCACCGGATTTTATATTACCGCGCATCCCCTCAACCGTCACAGTGTCGCGATCAAACATTTTTCCACCTGCTCCACCCAGACCATTCGAGACGTCGGCGACGGACGGGAGGTCAAAGTCTGCGGGGTCATTTCCGGCCTTAAGATTACGACCACGAAAAAAGGGAACAGGATGGCCTACGCCCAGTTGGAAGATTTACACGGAACCGTCGAGGCCATTATTTTCCCAGAAACCTTTAAAAATCATGAAGGGTTATTAGGTCCGGAATCCGTCGTCCGGATCACCGGAACCGTGGACCTGATGGATAACGGGGCCCGCCTCAAGGCGACCAAAGTGGAATCCCTCCCCCAATTAGAAAACGAAACGGTCAAGCATGTGACCCTCCAGGTCCACGAACAGGACGTTCTCCCTCATAATCTGTTAGACTTAAAAAATATATTCGATCGCCACCGCGGCCCGACCCCTATTTCGTTGGCGTTTCACTTGTATCCCAACCTGACGGCCAGCGTGTCCGGGTTATCGGATGTCGGTATCGCCCCGTCCCCTGAATTTTTAGAAGAAGTGGAACATCTCCTCGGAACATCCACGGTCACCTTCCAATAATTGACCTCTACCAAGGAGCCTGCCCGTGCGTGAATATCTGGACTTTGAAAAACCCCTGAAGGAACTTGAGGAACGCATTGCCAAGTTGGTGAAATCCAAATCCAAAAAGGTCTCGGTCCAGGAAGCTATCGTTAAATCGACCGAACAACTGGCCAACCTGGAGCGTGAGCTATTCGCCGACCTCACTCCCTGGCAACACAGCCAGATCGCCAGGCACCCTCAGCGCCCCTCGATCTCGGATTATCTGGAGCACCTGACTGAAGATTTCGTGGAACTGCATGGCGATCGTCTGTTCGGCGACGACCGGGCCATTATCGGGGGATTTGCCACATGGAAGGGTCGCTCCATCATGGCCATGGGGCACGAAAAAGGAAAATCCTTGAAAGAACGCATGCGCCGGAATTTCGGCATGGCCAAACCCGAGGGCTACCGAAAAGCGTTGCGTCTCATGAAGTTGGCGGAACGATTCAAACGCCCGATCATCACCTTTATCGATACCCCGGGAGCCTATCCCGGCGTGGATGCCGAACAGCGGGGACAAGCCGAAGCCATTGCCAGAAATTTACTGGAAATGTCCAGATTGCAGGTGCCGATTATCGCTGTGGTCACGGGAGAAGGAGGGAGTGGGGGAGCATTGGCCTTAGGAGTGGCTGACCGGGTCCTGATGCTCGAGCATGCAATTTATTCAGTGATTTCTCCTGAGGGCTGTGCGGCAATTCTGTGGGGAGACGCCTCAAAATCAGCCGATGCGGCCACAGCCTTGCGAATGACGGCACCGGAATTACAGAAACTGCATATCATCGAAGAGGTCATACCCGAGCCCATGGGAGGCGCCCATCGAGACGTGAAAACCATGGCCGACCGTTTATCAACCGCGCTCGACACCCATTTTTTGCAATTGCAACAATTGTCAACTGCGGCACTTCTGAAACAACGGGAGGCCAAATATCGGAGCCTGGGTGCCTTTGGCCCTGCCCAAACGGCGGCAAAACAGGTTAAAACGGTCAACTCGTGACCCGTATGAATTTCTAGACCCTTTACGGGCTACCGATACACCTACAATAAAAATTTCCTCAGACTTTTTCGTGCGCTCTCGATGCCAATGTTCACATCCCCCCATTAGGTATTACGAAGTCCTCCATTCGAAGCCCTCTTATTTTGTGGCCTCCAACAACCGACATCATTCACTGAGAGCTATAGTCTCAGGGGATACTACTCCTGCCGATGAAGGATTACCCCGAGTTCGTGAGACGGGGTCACAGACACACTGGTGAGCATCAGGATGTCGGCTTTGAAGATGAAGGAGGATTCAATGTGTCAGGCGGAGGATCCCACTGCTGGAGCCGCTCTACCAATGGGCGGGCTTCGGGAGTCGACTCGCGGGTCGGGTCGCTGGGTGAATGCTCCCAGGTTAATTTAACGAGGCCATGTTCCTCAAAGGTTTGCCGGATGACATGGACCAGGGCTTCCAAAGTGGTTTCATCGCTATGCATCAGATCCAGGACCCGTTCTTTTTTACTAACCGGCGGGGGACTTTCGTGCAACAAGGCCCAACACCGATTAAAGACGGTCTCTCTCACAGAGACCGGGGCATTCAAGGTCTCAAGATCCGAGGTACACAACGCGATCACCATGAGCACAAACTGGAGATCGGGTAACTCGGGATTACAGAGATCTAATTGTTGCATGGTCGAATGGTACCTCTGATCCCACAAGACTGACAAGCCTATGAGCCAGCACCTTGATCAAGAAGCCTTTGCCAAATTAGTGGACCGAATCGGGCGTGATCATGCGGGACAACGCATGGAAATGCAGGCCCATTATTCGGCCTTCCTGTTAAAAGGGTATCACCTCCATATCCACATGGAGGAATTTCCCGCCATCGCCTGGCTCATCAAAACCCTCTTGAAAACCACCGGCATTTGGCCGGTGGCCGTCAACAATGCTTCCCGATACCGAATCATCGAACATACCGTCCCCATTCCTCATCTGCCTGAACCCTTTGATGGATTTCGTATTTTACATTTGTCAGACCTCCATATCGAAGGGATGATCGATAAAGGCCATGCGCTTCAGGCCACCTTGGCGACACTGCGGTATGACCTGTGCGTCATGACCGGGGATTATCGCTTTCTCACCTATGGCCATTTTGACAAGACCCTGACGCTCATGGAGTCATTGGTCAAAACCATTCGGGCTCCCTATGGTGTCACAGGCATTTTGGGAAACCACGATTGGCTGGAAATGGTGCCGGGCCTCGAGCGGGCTGGAATCCGGATGTTACTCAATGAAGCCCAGGCCGTGGAAAAAGGTTCCGATGCGATCTGGCTACTCGGGCTAGACGATGTCCATTATTACGAAACGGGTGATTTAGAGAAAGCCGTTCGCCTCGCGCCCGCCGAAGCGGTGCGAATTCTCCTGGTGCATTCCCCGGAAATTATCCCAGAGGCGTCTAGGGCCGGGATGGATCTGTACCTCTGCGGCCACTCACACGGAGGCCAAATCTGTCTTCCCGGAGGCCGCCCCATCATCACTCATTGCCGATGCCCCAAACCGTACAAGGCAGGCCTATGGCAATACCACAACATGCGAGGATACACTTCTCGAGGAGTCGGCACATCACTGTTTCCCATTCGGCTATTCTGCTACCCGGAAATCATCGTTCACACGCTCAAACGAGCGCCCCAAACCTAGCTAGTCGGCCACCCGGCTCTGAAAAAGAAACTCCCCCTCATCTTTCGTTATCCATAGGAGCTCAGAGCGATTTTCACAAAATGCCAATGAGCGGCATCGCTCAATTCGCTCACTCAATTCCAGGGCAAATGCTCATGGCTTGTGAGAAAATGAGATCCCTACGAATCTTGGCATTTACTTCACCGCCAGACACACTTTATGCTGGTTTTCTATCTTAATTGTTCACTGGATAGAAATTTTCACTCATCTTGTCATTATGAGTTCTCCAACCACCACACCCGCTCCTCTTGAATATGACCTGATTTGTATCGGAAGCGGTCCCGCAGGACAACGCGCTGCCGTCCAGGCCGCCAAGCTCGGATTGCGCGTGGGAGTCATTGAAAGGCGACGGATTGTGGGGGGCACCTGTGTGGATTCCGGAACAATTCCCAGTAAGACATTTCGTGAGGCGGTTCTTTCTTTAAAAGCCTCCCGTCAGGTCCGGGAACCAGCCGATTTTCAATCTGTCTCCCAACCGACCATGAGTGAATTGTTGGACAAGGTCAGTCATCTTGTTGCCATGGAATCTCAAATAGTCGAAAACCAATTGGGACGCAATAACATCACCCTGATTCGGGGAAACGCATTTTTCAAGGATTCCCATACCCTCGCCGTCGAATCGGGCGCAGACATTCTTCTCCTTCGGGCAAACCACATCCTGATTGCCGTCGGCACCATACCCGCTCCCCCGCCGGGAACTTCCCCGGAATGTCAGGTGATCATTGATTGTGACGACATTCTTCATTTAAGCCATATTCCTCGAACCATGGTCGTCATCGGAGCCGGCGTCATAGGCATCGAATATGCCTGCATGTTTGCCACCCTTGGGACGGAAGTCACCATCATTGACCAACGTGAACGGCCTTTGGAGTTTCTGGATCATGAAATTGTCGATGAGCTGATTCATCAAATGCGGAATAACAACGTCATCTTCCGACTCTCCGAAACGGTTGAACGGCTTGATCTGTCTCCTGGACCTCCCAAACGGGTCATTGTGCAACTGCAATCAGGGAAACGCCATGTCTCGGAATTGGCTTTTTTTTCGGTAGGACGACTTGGCGCCACAGCTACCCTTCACTTGGAAGCGGCCGGATTGGAAACGGACAACCGTGGCCGCTTGAAAGTGGACGAACAGTTTCGTACCTCCGTTCCCCACATTTTTGCGGCAGGGGATGTCATCGGGTACCCGTCTCTTGCTGCCACCTCCTCTGAACAGGGCCGGTTAGCCGCCTGCAATGCGTTTGGAATATCCGCTGAACCTCCCCCTTCTCACTTTCCTATCGGCATTTATTCCATTCCGGAAATTTCCATGGTCGGTTTCACCGAGGAACACCTGACTCGCCAGAAAATTCCCTATGAGGTAGGAATAGCCCGCTACCGGGAAATCGCCCGTGGAACCATCATGGGAGACCTCAACGGCATGTTGAAAATGTTATTCCATCGAGATGACCACCGGCTGTTGGGCGTGCATGCCATCGGGACAGGAGCCACCGAGCTTATTCATATCGGGCAGGCCATACTTGAGACGGAACGTGGACTCGAATACTTCCTCAAGACGGTCTTTAATTATCCAACGCTGGCGGAGTGCTACAAAGTTGCGGCCCTGGACGCCTACAACAAACTTCGCGAATCCTAAAACACATTCCGTGGGACGGTTAGAAGGGTAATTTTAACCCGCCAGGGAGTTTCTTGAGGCTTTTGGAAGGAAGGCTCTTTTCAAGCAGACTATTCAAAACTTCGGTGTGCTGCCCAAGCCGATCCCCTAAATCCCCACCGAGCGCATTGAACCCACCGAGCGTGTCTTGTAACTCTTTCATCGGTTCCGCAATTTTGGCAGAGATGGCCGCTTTCAGTTCGCCACCAAACTTCGCAGCCAGCTCATTCACCATCTTGCCCGCCGCATCCTGAAGAATGCGATCGAGATCGGACGACAACTTCACATCGTAGTTGTCCAGCGTTCCCGTCACATTCGCTGTCAAAGAAAGTTGAGAAATCCCCGATACAGCGGAACTGAGGGATTTCGTCAAGGGATTCGTATCGCCAGACACACCCGCAGCCAGTTGGAGAGCGTGCAGATGACCAGACCCCTGAGCCGATAACGCGGGACCCTCTAAGGTGGCCTCCATCGTGATATCGCCTAACCCGCTCTTCAGCGTCACAGGCCATTGGGCATCCTGGGATAAGGCCACATCATCCAGTTCATAGCCTTTTGCCTTCAGAGTCAGCTGATCCCTGGATTGTGCCGGAACAATATGATTCAGCGTTCCTTCCAGCGCTACCGCATTGACTCCCTTCAACTGATCGCCCGCAAACGCAAAGGTCAGAGGTTTCCCCAGCGTCGGCTGATCAGATGTCACATTGTGAATGGTTCCATCCAGGTTTCCCACATCCAGATTCAACGAAACCCTGGCCAGGCGAACCAAAAAATCCGGAAGAGGCTGCTCCTCGGTGAAATGCACATCCACGCCTTTCCCCCGCAAGGGCTTTTGCACCTCCGGCCCTGCCTGGCTGGCCCCCATCGCCTGCGCTCCCTCCAGAAACGGTTTGGCCCGCTCATACCATGCCACCCCTTGGTGTACCCAGGAGCCGATCTGGGAGCCCAACAGCGTTTGACTCAGATTGGCTAGCCCTTGAGGTGACAGATTGTACTTCGTTTGTAAATGTTGAATGTCCCGTTGCGGTGCCGTCTTGATTTGTTCCAGTCGTCTTTTCAGCAACGCCACTTTTTCATCAAATTCCTTTTGCGCGTCTTTCAAACTCTGCAGATCCCGGTCAATCTCCTCTTTCAGCGATTGCACCTCCCCCACTCCACCCAAAATGCCTTCAAGGCCGCCTTTCGTGGCGGCCTTCAGTTGCTTGACCCGCTCCTGGTATTTCGCCACGTGCGCTTTTCCCGGCAAATTTTGAAGACGGGCCTCCCAGGTGGCTTTCTCCTGTTTCAGGTCAACTTTCAGCTCTTCAATCAACCGCATCGTCTCAAGATCTTCATTTTGCAAAATCGTGTTGACATCGGGGACTTCTAAGGAAGGAAGGGAAATCGCAAACATGCCTTTTTCCTCGGTCGCCGGCTCCATCACCGGTTTCACCGCCCCGGACGTTGTACGAGGTGTGCCCATCCGCACGTTCTCCACCGACATTTCCTCCACAATGACTTTTCGCTGCAACAGGTTCAAGCCATCAAGCCCCATGGCAATACGACCCACCTCTACGGCATTGGTCATCGGAGCCTTCGGATTCGTCACCTGCAAACGAGTCAGAGTCAGGCCCACAGGGAAGAGGCTTACATCCGCATGATCCAAGTCGACTTTCGCCCCGACCACATCCGTGCCCACATCCTCGATCAGTCCCTTGACCCACCCATCAACGAAAAACACCCAGAGGCTGGCTATGACCGCCACCACCAAAAGAAAGGCACCCAGTCCCCACCACCGAATCCATTTCGTCATCAGCCAGGCCTCCAGGACGAAAGGGTCTCATAGGTCTGATACAACTTGCTGGCTTTAAACATTTGCATGATCTTTGTTTTCTGTACCCAGGCCAGGACATGTTTCCGATACCGCAGAATCAGCAGGTTGGAAACCAAGAGCAGAGGGACAAATAGGACGAGAGAAAATGCCAGACTGCCCATGACAATCGAATTATGAAACCGCTCAATCCGCCACCAGATGGATTGATACAACGCCGTCCAGAGTTCCTGAAGTGCGGGCACGGTCAATATGGCCAGGCCCAGCGAATGGAACAGGGGATCCAACAGATAGGCAAAACCCGTAAAGACGGCCAACCCCAGCAGGAAGGCCGATAAATTCACCCGAAGCACTAAAACGAGAAGAAGCACCACCAGATTATGAAGGCTGAGCAAGGGGGTAAGACCGGCAACCATTGAAAAACACAACCCCAGGGAAATTTGCCCTGGATCGGTTTCGGAATTCAGGACTCGCAGCAGTTTGGCGAGAAGCTTAATCATTCCATTCAATTAGCTGGTAAAAAGATCGCAACTTCAGGATAGCTCTGAATTTTTCTCAAGTCTACTCAATGTAAAGAGAATCTCGAACAAGACATGGAACACTGAAAAGGTAGAGTGGGGGCAGAGCTAGCCATCAATCAATGATGTTTTTTTATCTGATAGTTCCCGAAAGGCCGCGATTAATTTTAGGGCCACACTGCTATAATTTTTGATGGCCTTGGGATCATTGCCTAAATCCAGAAATGGTGTATAGCCCTCGATCCGGGCAAGTTCTTCCTTGGAAGGTCTACTGAACCCCATCGACCACTGCGAAAAATTCCGGTTTTTGATTGGACCCTCAAATAAAATCTCTATCCGGCTGTGGCGAGGATCCTGCCGAATGGCACGAAGCAGATCCATCACCCGGTCCTTGGGTCCTTCAAGAGCTTGAATAAACGACCCATCGCAATGGAGTAACATTCCCGTGATTCCAAGGCGCGTATTTTTCTCCCGCGCGAGCTTTAACATCGCCATTAACTCGTCTTCTTCAATCGGCCGGGTTGCCGCACTGGCATAAATGATTTGGTACAGATCATTTTCCATTCTACGAGCCTCCCACACGTCATAAAATTATCTGCAGCACAGTCCCCTTCGCATTGAATTCCACAACAAAGTGCCTGAGAGATGCGACCGAATGGTCTAGATTTCTGAGCATGTCGTTGAAATTCCATCGCCGCTGAGTCAAGGAAGGACCACCATATCAAAGCCTTCTCAAATATGAAACAGGGGATAGGGAAAGAAAAGAATTCAGATCTGAAAAAACCGAAAGAGCGGAGACTGACTCAGATACATCACGCCTGTAATCCGGCTACCGGAGAGATGAGGAAGCGGTTAATGCGTGAGGGAAAATACGAAGCTATCCAGAGCCTTCAAGTCCTGGAAGACGATGATGTTCTCCACCAAAAATACTTCAGCATGTGCTTGAACACCTTGTCCTCCAACCCCAACTGAAGCCAGCGGTAAAATCCTAGCGGCTAACTCTCCCGCCAACATACGGGCATCATCTGAAGCCCCACCTATGGTCACGGAAAGCAACACGCAAGTAGGACGGATCCGGTCGCAATAGGTGGCTAATTCAGAAATGGGCAAATTAGCTCCCAAATAATGCACCCGACAACCGCGTGCTCGACACACGTACGCAGCGGTCATAGCGGCAATTTCATGCCATTCATTGGCCGGACAGGCAATAACCACAATAGGGCCCTCCTCCAATGTTCGAAACTGATTCATGGCCGAAAAAATTTTTTGTTTGATTTGATTCGAGGCATAATGTTCTTGCCCCACGCCGAGAATCCCATCATGCCAGAGTTGTCCCACCCGTTCCTGCAAGGGCAGCAAAAAACGATACAAGGCTTCTTCAAAGGGAATCACCGCCAAGGCGCCATTCATTTTTCGTTCAAAAAGCACACGATCGTTCTCCCGCAAAGCCTGCGTCAACTCGAGAACCAAGCGTTCTGACGGAGGTGGCTCACGGTGATTTTCCACTGACAGACGCTGAGCCTGTTCCTGCAATTTTTCACGACCCATTTCGGCCAATTCTCCGATGGCCATTCCCTGATCTACTTGGGATTTCAGATACCTGAACAATTCCACGTCTTCGTCGGTGTACAAGCGATAACGATTATCTCCGCGAATGGGAGTTACCAACCCGTGGCGCCGTTCCCATGCCCGAATGACGTGAGGAGAAAGTCCCGTAAGCTTTGAAAATCGATGGATTCGATACAATGGCATTAGGTAAAGTTACCATTATGTATAATGTATGTCAAAAGAATTATATTGAAACTATTGACAAACATTAAACAATTGGCTATAACTATGAACATACATTAGACAAACATTGATTTAAAAATATTAAAACTTTAATTTTAAGATGGAGGAATGACAATGACACTCACCAAACAACACTCGAACCAGCAAACGGAAAGGAGAGAAAGGGATCTCGCTGGTGGATTATCGACAAACTGTGCGCGTTGCGGAGGATTCTTGGTGAGTAGTTTTTGTATCTCACCCGATCAAGGAACCTCGGAATTCCAAATTCCCGTGTGGAAATGCTTGCAATGCGGAGATGTGTTTGATGCCACAATCTTGAAGAACCGGCATCTTTCTCACCACCACTCTCACAATTAACCCGGAGGGTCATCGTCATGCGTATACCATTCAACTCTTCAAACAATCATTCACAGAACCAGGGAGATACTTCCATGAAGACATCTATCGGCGGCACCGTGCTTACCACCTTACTGCTCATCACCGCTCCTGCTTTCAGCGCCAATCCTGAAAACATGGTACTCGTTCCCAGAGGGGAATTCATTATGGGGAGCAACGACCATCAAGATGAGAAACCTCACAACGTAGTCCTCGATGCCTACTACATCGACAAATATGAGGTCTCCAATAAAGAATATAAGGATTTCATGAAAGCCACCGGTCATGCCGCTCCTGCCTACTGGGATGACCCACGATTGAATAAGCCTGAGCAACCGGTCGTAGGAGTCAACTGGTATGACGGCAGCGCCTTCTGCGAATGGAAAGGAAAACGATTACCGACGGAGGCCGAATGGGAGCGAGCCGCCAAAGGCCCTGACGGGCATGCTCATTACCCCTGGGGCCACCAGCTTGATCCGTCCAAGGCCAACTATGGTCAAACGGTAGGCCACACCACCGCAGTGGACTCCTATCCAGAAGGTGTGAGCGGGTACGGAGCGTACAACATGGCCGGCAATGTCTTTGAATGGGTCTCAGATTGGTATGATCCCGGTTATTTCAACGTCAGCCCTGCCATGAATCCCCAGGGTCCGGCCACAGGTCTCAACTTTGCTAACCAGGGACCGGTCAAAGTGCTTAAAGGGGGATCCTGGCTGGCTCCGGCAAGCTCCCTTCATACCAGTCATCGATTCTGGAATCAACCCGAGAACAACTCTTATGGAGTCGGCCTTGGATTCCGCTGTGCCCAGGCTGCTTCTCCGGCGGGTCTTCGGACGATTCAATATGACTTCATGCAATCTCTGATCAGCATGGGCCAGGAAAAGTGGCAAGAAGCCCTGAAGTCCATTGAGCAAGCCTTGAAGGGTGATCCGAACAATCCGGAATATCTCCAAACCAAGACTTTGATTATGGACCAAATCAACAAAGGGAAAAAGTAAGCGGCCAGTTTTTGCCCGTCATAAACTGAACAATCATCGTCAAGCCTATAGCCAAACAGGATGAACATTATGACAAACACACTACTTGGAGAACACAGTCAAGAAGGATTCAAGAGATCAGGAGGACGCCTGCCACAGGCAGGCGTCCTCCTGGGAGGACTTCTGCTGGCGGTGAGTCCCTTTGCAGCATTCGCTCAGGATTCTGCCGCAGTGCCAAAGAGGATGGCCTATGTGCCCTTTGGTCCATCCATTATGGGCATTGATAAAGACCCGGCAAATACCACTAGCTCCGGCGAATCAGCCAGCCTGTACCAACGTCGAATGAGCATGCCCTGGTCAAAACAGGCCTTTCATGATGAAGGGCCTGCCCATTGGGTGATACTTGACGGTTATTTCATCGATAAGTACGAGGTCTCAAACAGCGACTATGGAAAGTTCATGAAGGAAAAAGGACACCCCGGACCAGCTTACTGGGACGACCCTCGATTGAATAAACCCAACCAGCCTGTGGTGGGAGTGAATTGGTTTGATGCCAAGGCCTATTGTGATTACCAAGGCAAGCGACTCCCGACGGAAGCCGAATGGGAGCGGGCGGCCCGTGGGCCTGAAGGTTTGAAATATCCGTGGGGAAATGAGCTTGATCCGGGGAAGGCTAATTACGGAAAGAATCATGAAGCCACCCTTCCCGTGGACTCCATGCCGGAAGCAGCAAGCCCCTATGGTCTCCACCACATGGCCGGAAACGTCTTTGAATGGGTGGAAGACTGGTATGACCCGGACTATTACAGGAAGACCCCGCATCCCGTAAACACCCAGGGTCCACTTAAACCGATCTGGATCGGAGGAACAGGCACTTATGTCGATCGCCTGACCGTCGGTGCCAAGCGAGTCATTCGAGGTGGATCGTGGATTGCTGCGGAATCCAGTATTACCACCACACATCGTTTCTGGAATCATCCTGCGAATAACAGCTATGGAGTCGGCCTCGGATTCCGTTGCGCCAAGACAGCCTCAAGCGCCATCAATGATAAATTACGAACCGCCACCATTGAGGCCATGAAGAGTATGGGAGTGGAAAAATGGCAGGAGGCCAAGACGCATCTCGCCACGGCTCTTGAGCTTGACCCTCATAATACAGAGCTTCAACAGATGCAGGCGATCGTCCAAGGGAAGCTCCAGTAGGAACGTCTCAATGAACGAAAAATTACCAAACAATAGATTGGAAAAGGACATCCACGTCCTGCTGTCCTACCTGAACTATCTCCTGTTCATCCTTATCGCCTCGTGGGGTGTGGGTGGAGCTCCAGCCCTAGGAGCTTCACCAATGAGCACCCAGGAACAGGAAGAGGCCAGAGACCTTATTTATCAATCCTCCCAGGCCACCGAACAAGCCTGGGAGGAGTTTCATGCTGCGGCCATCGGAGGAACGCTGGCTTCCCCGGCAGTTCAGTCCAACATTGAAGGACAGTTGCATGAATCCCGGGCGCTCTTGATGGAGGCCAGAAAAGCCGCACGAGCCCATCAGTTTGATTTAGTGAAATCTCTCACGGAAAAGATCATTGAGATCACTCAGAATATTGTGCAGGCAAGTCGGGAGAAGAAACAATGAAGATGTGGAGTTTGCTGATAATCGCACTGATGCTGTCTGGAGCCCCCCGGGCCTCGACCGCAGCGGAAGAAGCCTTAATCGAAAAAGATCCGGTCGAAATGGTGATTATTCCAGCCGGGCCATTCATTCGAGGGAGCGCCCCGGGAGAGGGTCGCCTCGACGAACAACCTCGACGCAAGATTTATCTCAATGCCTTTGCCATCGACAAGTATGAAGTCAGCAATGCGCATTATATGAAATTCCTGGATGAAACATTGCATAAGCCGCCACTGAATGTGTTTGCCGAGCGCCCTTTCAATAAGGAAGAAGGCATTGCTGATCTGCCTGTTGTCCAGGTCACGTGGCACGATGCCGTCGATTATTGCTTCTGGGCCGGCAAGCGGCTGCCAACCGAAGCCGAATGGGAAAAAGCCGCTCGAGGAACCGATGGCCGCCTCTACCCATGGGGAGAGGGGTCCCCTACTGCACAGAGAGCTAACTTCGAAAAGGATTGGGACGGGAAGAAGACCTTTGTCGAGGTAACCGCGCTTCCCGAAGGTCAATCATCCTTTGGCATTTTCAACTTAGCCGGCAATGTCCGGGAGTGGGTTCAGGACTGGTACGATACTGAATACTACTCCAACTCTCCTGATAAAAATCCTAAGGGACCAGACAACGGAATTCTGAAAGTTCTCCGTGGAGGTTCTTGGAGAAGTTTTGACACTGACTTGAGAGCCAACTCTAGAGGCAAGGGAGGGTTTGCCTTAAAAACTCATGGCATCGGCTTTCGATGTGCCAGGGATATCGTCCCAGGTCACACAGCGCCACCAAGCAGCGCCCCTTAACTCAAGATGAAGGTGTGGTGATGAACAATACACAAGCCCTCTCGATTCTTTCAGCAGTCATCCTAGCGGGCCTCGCCCTATCAGGAGATGCCGTTAGCAAAGAAGGGACGAGTACGGCCAGAGGAGTCAACCCGGAAATCGTAGCCGGTTTCATTCATGCGGTGATCGAATCAGATCGTACACTGTATACCACTCACGTTGTCGATCGCATGCAGGAAACAGGAACTGTCATCGCCTCGGAAGCCTGGGAGTCCAGGAAGGCCCTCCCCCTGCCCGCTCAGCTGTTGCTGCTATCGGGAGACAGAGTGAAGCAAAAGGGCATGGGGCTCGAGTATCGCCTGGCAAGCCTGCTCCCCATTTACCAAAAAAATGGTCCTGCCACGGACTTCGAAAGAAATGGCCTTGCGGCAGTGGAACGTGAACCATCTCAACCGTACACGGGCTATGTCACTAGGGGAGAAAAAATGTATTTCCAGGCGATCTATGCAGACCGGGCGGTATCCAAAGCCTGTGTCAATTGTCATAACACGCATCTGCTCAGTCCCAAGCGTGATCGCAAACTCGGTGATGTCATGGGAGGCATCATCATCTCCTTCCCGGTGGATTAAGACAGACGAGTAGAACAAGAATCGATTGATGCGGCACCAAGAAGCAGACAATTATGTTGAACTTGCCAAAAGAGACCAACTCCACCATAAGAGGAATTGCCCGGGCCTTCTTCGCGCTCATCGTATGTTGGAGCCTCCCCCCAGTAGATTCCGGATTCGGCTATCAAGAATTTTCGAATTTTACTGGAGGCAACCTCAAGGGAACTATCTCTATTACGGGAACCCCCGTTTCCCCAAGACGATTTAATCTCGTTCTCTATGCCGATCCCTATTATTGTGGGCGAATTTCGGATGGGAAAGGCTGGCGCTTCGCTCCCATCACCCAACCAGGGCCAAACCGGTCACTGCCGGGCGCCATTGTCTACCTTGAACAGGTTCAGGGGGGGAAACCAATTCCCTCCACGCCTCGCGTTATCCAGACAAAAGACTGCGTATTTCTGCCCTATATCAGCTCCACGAAGGCCGGTGAAACTTTCCGTTTCCAAAATTGGGATCCCGTGGAACACAAGCTCGAAATTTTTCTGGCCTCCAGCACGGGCGGCCTGCGTCTGTTCGGGCAGTCTCTTCCAACGCATCCCGATAATCGAAAAAGTGACTTTCTCATGGAAGGCACAACCGGCCAACACCGACCAGGACCGGAAGTCGACTACACCGTGGACAAGCCCGGAATTGTCCTCTTTCGCTGTAGCTACCATGAATATATGGAGGGCTGGAGCGTCGTGCTGTCACACCCCTATGTGGCCATGGCCGGAGAAAAAGGTGAATATTCCATCACTGACATTCCACCCGGCGACTACAATCTTGTTGCCTGGCATCCGATGGGGCATACCAGTACGACTATACACATCTTTCCGGAGCAGACCCTCAACCTGAACCTGGATATTCTCTTCACAGCCCCCGCCTACGACCCCGAAGTCCAAATCAAGCCCGATCCTTTCGGCATTGAGTTGGTGGGAGATGCCCATATAGCGCCCACGGTGGAGTTGCAAAAATGGCACGCCCCTTCTGAGGCGGCCAGGTAGGAGACTGAATATGAAAATTGTCATTGCAGGTGGAACAGGATTTATCGGCCAGCACCTCTGTCACCTATTGATGAATGAAGGACATTCTATAGTCATATTGTCTCGACATCCCGATGACACACCTGCCCCTGCCAACACCCGCGCTCGCGTGATTCAATGGGATGGGCGTAATGATGGATCATGGGCCACTTGTTGTGAGGGTGCGGAAGTTGTCATGAATCTCTCAGGGGCCCCGATTGCCGATAGACGCTGGACCCCTGCACGCAAACGCGAGCTGGTGGACAGCCGAGTTCTCACGACCCGGGCCTTGCTGGCTTCCATCGACAAATGGAAAACAAAACCCCACACGTTCATCACCGCTTCGGGTGTGGGATTTTATGGAGATTGCGGACAGGAAAAAGTGAATGAAGGTTCGCCCCACGGAGAGGGATTTCTCCCCGAACTCTGTCAGGCCTGGGAGGGAGCCGCCAAACAGGGTGAAGCCTTAGGGTTACGAGTCCTATCGGTCCGCTTCGGCATGGTGTTAGGTCGTACTGGTGGAGCCCTGCCTAAAATGGCGTTTCCGTTTCGATTCTTCCTTGGGGGGCCCGTTTTGCCGGGTTCACAGTTCGTGTCCTGGATTCACGTGAAGGATCTTTCGCGGTTAATTCTTTGGCTGATCACCAACCAGGCGATAAGTGGACCGGTCAACGGGGTAGCTCCCGATTCCGTCACCATGAGAGAATTTTGTGTACGACTCGGAGAGGCCATGAATCGTCCGTCGTGGTTTCCCGTTCCAGGATTTCTCCTGCAGATCGCTCTGGGGGAATTAGCGAGCATGCTGACCACAGGTCAGCGGGTTCACCCGCAACGCGCTCTGGATGGAGGATTTACGTATTTATTTCCCATGCTGCCGGCTGCTCTCGAGGCCATCTTTAAGGAACCCAAAACCGAGAGCCGGCCATCAGATCACATGTAAACAAGGAATGAATATGATGAAAATTATGCCAGACTTTCATTCATCTCATCAGCCACTCTTGCGATCATCTCTGGCACTCATGGCCACACTGGCGTCCCTCCTCTGGGGAGGTTCCATAGTCTATGGCGATCAACGCTTACTGGAAAAGGGTCACCCTCTTCCATCAGCCACTGTCACGGGTACAGATGGGAAGCCCGTCACACTTGATTCTCTTCAAGGAAAGGTGACCTTGATCAGCGTCGTCCCGCAACTCAATACTCCTGTGTGTGACGAACAAACCCACCGTTTCAGCGAACAGAATGGCGGGCTGGATCAAGTCATGCACTTTGTCACGATGAGTACGAACACCTCTCAGGACCAGGCCCGGTTCGCCGACAAAGCCAACATTCACAACATCACCTTCCTTTCTGATGCTCCCCATTACCACTTCGGCACACACACCGGGCTTCTTCTGGAACAATTCGGAATTCTTCATCGGGCCGTAATTCTGTTGGATGCTCAAGGCATTGTTCGCTATGTGGAAATAGTGCCAATGAGTCGATTGCCGGATTTTGAACAAGCCTATCGTGTCGCCCGGTCCCTCTTGAATCAACCTTCTTCAGGAGTTGCGCCATGATTGAACGCATTCTCATATTTTTGAATTTATTGGCCGTAGCGGTTTTGGTTGGCAAGATTGTCTTTTTGTCATTTGTGACGGCCCCCGTCCTCTCGCGCACCCTGGATGCCGACTCATTCGCCAAAGTGGTGCGAAGCCTGTTTCCCCAATACTACGGACTGGGAATGGTGAGTGCCGCAATCGGCTGGACGACCAGCATCGCCCTGGGGCTGCTGAATGGTTTTGAGCCCGTCGTATTAATTCCTGCCACTCTCTGGTTGGGCGTTCTGGGCATTGAGCATTACTGCCGAACACCCCTTATCGCACAAATCAATGAACTCAGCGACCAGTTAACAGCAAAACAGGCCAGAGGTCTTAATACCCCTTTACTCCAACAACAACGTGACGGGCTTCACCGTCTCTCAGTCCAGCTCAATTCCGTGGTCTTATTCATGGGCTTGTGCCTCATCGGCTTATCCGGCATCACGCCATAATTCATACAAGGAGATGTGATCCATGCGCAGGTATTCACCCTTCAATGACCTCACCGGCAGAATGATTCTTCCATGTTTCGCCATGGCATTGTTCCTGATTGTCTCATTCGCACAGAACAGTCTCGCGTATGAAGAACCAGCCGGGAATCCGCCAACTTCGACCAACCCGCATACCAGCCCTCCAGGGCCGAATACTCCCCTTCCATCCGGCATTGTGGGTTTGGCCTTGCATATCACAGCCGGTCGAATTGGAGACCCAGCCCAGTTGATCATTCGTGCGGTTCATCCGTCTGGACCTGCCGCACGTGCAGGCCTCACACATGGGGAGGAGATTGTGTCGGTCAACGAGGTCCCGGTGGCCGGGAAAACCTATCAGGAAGCTGTCGGGCTCATCCGCGGAGAAGTCGGAAGCAGTGTGCAACTGGGACTTCGAGGCCCGCAAGGTGAACACACCGTCAACCTGGTTCGTGTCAGCGAATCCGTCTTAATGGAGCAAACCCCTCAAGCTATGTGAAGGGAGAGAAATGGCTCCTGGCATAATTGCATGAACCAAAACCGTCTGATGAAGAATGCCGCGAATCCATCCATGGAAGGTGCGTAACACAGCATGACATCCTCTCCCTCCATCATGTTTTTTCAAGCCGATTTACGGATGAGGGATAACCCTGCTCTCACGGCTGCCGCGCAACGAGGGAATCCTCTGATCTGCCTGTTTGTCTGGAATCCCGATTCCTCCGATTACGACAGGCCTGGTGCGGCCAGCCGGTGGTGGTTGCATCATTCGCTTAAGACTCTCGCTGACAACCTGGCTCAAGCCGGCAATACCCTTATCTTGAGAATCGGGCATGCGCCAGACGTAATCAACAACCTCGTTCGACAACTCGGGGTCCAGCATCTGTATTGGAACCGGTCGTGTGAACCGACGGCTCTGGAGGAAGAGCAGCAGATTCTACAATTTCTTGAACGCGAACACGCACAGGCCACACTCTTCCATGGCAACACACTCGCGGACCCTGCATCAGTCCAGACGCAGGCGCGGCAGCCGTATTCGGTCTTCACACCATTTTCGAAACGCTTCCACACCAATTTCATACTCGAACGACCCGTTCAAGCCCCCCGGAGCCTTCCACCACCTCCATCAGTCACAATGCCGTCTGACTCTCTTTCTTCCCTTGAACTGCTTCCGACCTTTGATTGGGCTCAAGGGCTGAAAAACCACTGGTCTCCTGGAGAAGATGGGGCCCGAACCCTTCTCAGCAAATTCTTACATGCTCCCGTTCGAACTTACGAGATCGACCGGGACCGGCCTGATCTCTCCCGCACTTCGCATCTTTCTCCTCATTTGCATTTTGGAGAAATCAGCCCGAGGTACATTTGGCATGCCTTAGATCGTGCCGCCTCTCGGCAAACGAACACCAGGGCAAAAGCCGGGCTGATGGCTTTTCGAAGGCAACTCGTCTGGCGGGAGTTTTCCCGCCACCTACTCTTTCATTTCCCGCACATGGCGCATCAACCCCTGCGGGCAGAATTTCAAGAGTTCCCCTGGCGACCACATCCAGAATTTCTCCGGGCCTGGCAACAAGGCCAAACCGGCTATCCGCTCATCGACGCTGGCATGCGTGAACTCTGGCATACCGGATGGATGCACAATCGTGTGCGCATGGTCGTCGCATCATTTCTCACGAAGCACCTGCTTCTTCATTGGGAAGAAGGTGCGCAATGGTTTTGGGATACGCTGGTCGATGCCGACCTGGCCAACAACACGTTCGGCTGGCAGTGGGCTGCAGGATGTGGAGCTGATGCCGCTCCCTTCTTCCGAATCTTCAATCCGATCACTCAAGGCCGGAAATTCGACCCGGATGGAGTGTATGTCCGTCGCTGGGTTCCGGAACTCTCACAGTTACCCGATTCATGGATTCACGCACCCTGGGACGCTCCGCCGTCTGTCTTACAAGGAGCTGATGTCGAATTAGGGACAACGTATCCCTATCCAATCGTAAACCACGCTGAGGCACGTTCACGGGCATTAGACGCCTACCAACAGTTTAAAATTTCCCGGCGTCACCACAGCAAGACACCCCTCACCCCTCACTAACAAGAAAGTACATGTCCATGGACCCACGGCTCATCACCATCGACCAGACAGAAGACCGGAAAACATCTCAAGGGAAAAAAGGGAAGCCCGACCAACTTCCGGATCACAAACCACGCCTAGGCATCAGCCAATGCCTGCTCGGCGATACGGTTCGGTACGATGGCGGACACAAACGAGACGCCTTCCTCACAGACGTGCTGACCCCGTTTGTCGACTGGGTTCCCGTCTGCCCCGAAGTGGAAGCCGGTCTGGGCACGCCGCGAGAGGCCATGCATTTGGCCGGTGATCCCGATTCCCCGCAACTGCTGACCATCCGCACCCATATTGATCACACCATCACCCTCCAGGCCTTTAGTCAGCGCCGGGTTCGAGAATTACAGGAGAGTGATTTAGACGGGTATATTTTTAAAAAAAATTCGCCGAGCTGCGGGGTGCATCGCGTCAAGGTTTATACCGAGAAAGGACAACCCTCCAAGCAGGGCACAGGGATTTTTTCCTCCGCCTTTCAGAAAGCGTTTCCCCTTCTCCCCGTGGAAGAGGAAGGACGATTGAGCGATGCACCGATTCGTGAAAATTTCATCGAACGCATTTTTTGTTATCGGAGGTGGAAAACCTTGTTTGAGCAGAGTCGGATCAGCCGCGGAGCCATCGTGCAATTTCATACACGCCATAAATATTTATTGCTCACCCACAGCCGTTCCCACTATCACGACCTTGGACAACTCGTCGCAAAGGCTGGAGGATATCCCCCTGGGGAGTTAGCTAGTCGCTATGGGGCCTTGTTCATGGAGGCGCTCAAAATCAAAGCCACGGTGCGAAAACATGTGAATGTCCTTCAGCATCTGGCCGGCCATCTCAAAAAGCAATTGAGCCCAATTGAGCGAGCGGAATTACAGGAAACAATTCAGGATTATCACCGGCATCTCACGCCTCTGACCGTTCCTCTCACACTCATCAAACATTATGTGCGCATTCTGGCGATTCCGTATTTAGTCGATCAGGTGTACCTGAATCCACACCCTAAGGAGCTCATGTTGCGCAATCATGTCTAGCCATCCGGAACCCTCTCACAAATATCGGATTAAATCTGTGGCCAGCACTACGGGGCTCAGCACGCACGTCATCCGGAAATGGGAGGAACGCTACCATCTGCTCCATCCTCAACGGGGGCCGAACGGCTATCGACTCTTCACCGAAGACGACATTCAATTTCTTCTGTACCTCAAATCGCAATTGGATAATGGAGAATCCATTGGGCAGTTGGCCCAGGCCGGAGAGCACGATCTCCGGCAATCGATGCATCATGTCCCCCTCAATCTCTCGGCCATCCCCCCCATGTATTGGAATGACGCACAGAAAATGATTCGAGCGGCCCGCCGTCAAGATGTGCCGGCCATCACCACCCTTTTTGAGAATTGGATTGGCTGCATGGAACTCGAGTGCGCCTTGGATATCATTATCTTTCCGCTCTTGCGACTGCTGGGCGACCTATGGCATCAAGGAGGAATCAGCTTTCGAGGCGAACAAAGCGTGTCCCGGTTGGTACGGCAGCACCTCATCAACGTCTTACGGGAAGAACCTCCTGTGGGAGGACCGCACGCCTTAATTGCCTGTGTGCCTGAAGACTTTCATGAAATCGCTCCGCTCGCCGCGGCGGTCTTCCTGCGAAGGCGGGGATGGCCCAGCATCTATCTGGGCCCTAATGTCTCATTTGAAATGTTGAAAATGGCCTTGCGCCGGAAACACGCAGAGCTTATTATCCTTTCCTGCAATATTGAACCGGGAGAGAAAACGCTACAATCCTGGCTGCACGATATCACTCAACATCTTCAGCCATCATGTACCGTGGCGGTTGGCGGACCCGGGTTCAGGCCATATGCACATCTTCTCAGCACGCACAACATTTCATATTTCAACCAAGTTCAGGATGTCAAAGCCGTTAAACCCCGAACACGCATTCCCCACATCGAGAGTGCTGTAGGCCATTCATCATTCACCCCATGGGTATCATAAGGAGCCGGAATTATGTCAGATCTCAAAAAAGCCATTCTTCTTGTCGGACACGGAGGCATCCCCAAAGGATACCCGCAGGAATTAATCACTAAACTCAAACGACTTGAAGCCCAGCGAAGGGCAACTGGAGCGCCCATGTCCGCTGAAGAATTAGAATTAGATACCAAAGTTCGCACATGGCCACGGACACCTCAAACAGATCCTTATCAGGCTGGTCTCGAGGCCCTGGGAGCTGCGATGAAGCCTTTCTTGAACGGGGTTCTCTTTGGCTTGGCCTATAATGAGTTCTGTGGACCGACACTCGCTGACGCCGTTGAGGACCTCATTCGTCAGGGAGCCCGGTCGATTACGGTGGTCTCGACGATGTTTACTCCAGGAGGATCACATTCCGAAACCGAGATCCCTGAAGAACTCGAAGAACTTCGCCGGAAACATCCTGGAGTCACCCTCACTTATGCCTGGCCATTTAACCTGGTGAAGGTCTCAAAAATGTTGGTGGAGCACATTGAACAATTTGCTTAAGGAATCTCGCTCTCCCTTCTCTCAGGTCTCTTATGAAAAAGCCAAATAAGGACAGCAAAAAACGCATGTCAGCCCAAGAGCTCGATGCGTCCCGCAAAAAGGCCAAGCGCATGTCCAGGCCATCAAAACTGGATATGATCCATCATGTGGCGATTCCAGTCCCCAATGTGGCCCAGGCGGTCGAATGGTATACCTCCCGTTTTAACTGTTGCGTGGAGTATATCGACGACACCTGGGCTCTCCTGGCCTTTGCCAATACCAAGCTTGCCCTGGTCCTCCCTGAGGAACATCCCTCCCATTTTGCGTTGACTCGGCGGGATGCCAACAAATTTGGTGAACTCGTCACTCATCGGGATGGCCTCAATTCAGTCTATATTACCGATGCCTTCGGAAATTCGATTGAGGTGTTGGAAGAACCATAGATTATTCAGCGTTCCTCTCAACGGGTTCATCAATTTTTTTTCCTCCTTGGCAACCACACTATTTCTTGCATGAATACCGATGTGCTCATTATCGGTGGAGGTCTCGCCGGACTTTCCTGCGCAAAAACCTTACAAGACGCTGGAGTGGCTTATTTGCTCCTGGAAGCCTCAGAAGCATTAGGAGGCCGGATTCGCACAGATCACGTCGATGGCTTTTTTCTCGACCGGGGATTCCAGGTCTTTTCTACGGCGTACCCGGAAGCCAGGCGAATATTGGATTATGCTGCCCTCAAGCTGCATCCTTTTTTCCCTGGCGGGATGATTCGATTTCATGGAAAATGGCATCGCATGCCAGATCCTTTCCGACATCCCTTGACGGGGCTTCAGGCACTTTTCACTCCCATCGGAACTCTTTCAGACAAATTTCGAGTGGTGAAGCTCCGACACCGGGCACTTTCTGGAACGTTGAACGAGTTGTTTACCAGGCCCGAAAACTCAACACTCCAGCACCTCAAGAACTTCGGATTTTCCTCCTCCATGATCGAACGATTTTTTCGACCATTTCTGGGTGGCGTATTTTTGGATTCGGAATTAACCACTTCCAGTCGTATGGCGGAATTTGTGTTGCGGATGTTCGCATCTGGAGACATTGCACTCCCTGCCGGGGGGATGGAAGCGATTCCCAGACAACTGGCGTCACATCTTCCGTCAGGGCGAATTCGGACTCATACAAGAGTCACATCTGTTCAGAAAACATCGGTCACCCTGGAATCAGGAGAGTCCCTGGCCGCTCGCGCCATTGTCGTGGCCACCGAGGGACCAGCTGCAGCCGAGCTTCTTCCCCGTCTCAATCCAGCCCCCTATCGCCGCGTGACCTGTCTCTATTATGCGGCTTCCGAGCCTCCTTTTTCAGGACCTTATCTTCTATTGAATGGAGAAAGGGCCGGTCCGATCAATAATCTGTGCGTCCTCACCCAAATCGCCCCAACCTATACCACAACCAACAAACAGTCGATCTCCGTTTCAGTATTAAACTACGCCGATCTTTCCGAGGAAGACCTTGCCACTCAGGTACGCCAACAACTGCGGGAATGGTTTGGCTCTCAAACAACAGACTGGCAGTTTATTCGAGCCTATACGATCAAGGCCGCCCAACCCGTCCAGGTTCCACCCTTTCCTAACCCGTACTCCGGTCAGACACAGGTACAAGATGGGGTCTTTGTTTGTGGGGATTTTTGCGCAACCGGGACTATCGACGGAGCTCTTTTTTCCGGTCGTCGTGCGGCGGACGATCTTCGAAAATGGCTAGAGGCATGAGACAGGATATCCCCGCTCTTTTCTAGAATTTCCACACCCGCCAACATCCTGATCTTGCTTGTTGCCCTTGAGACGAGCCTCCCTTCAGGCATGCCCACGCACACTTTGAGCGACCCGGTCGTTGTCTAAGGTTTTTATTTGTCTTTGACCGCCCCCAGACCCCAGGGTGTATTATGAAATAGCAAGCAACAATTCGAAAACCACAAGAAAGGCACGTTATGGGAAAGAATACCCACAAATTTTCAAATACCGAGATTCATATTCTTGAATCCGGCTTAGGATGGATCAAGGAATCAGAGGATGACTTTGCTGACAGGCTTTTTCATCGCTTGTTGCGAGATCATCCCGAGGTAACCACCTCTCTTCATTCAACAGGTCTCCAGCCATTCAGCAGACACACTGTCCAGGTCATCCAGACCATCATCGATGAACTCCGCTCATGCGGAACAATTCGATCCCCCATCAGGGAACTCTGGGCAAATCTGTCTCCCACCACTGTGAGCTCCTTTGGATCTGAACAATTTTTCAAGATGGCAGAGACGTATTTAGACATTCTTTCTGAGTTGGCAGAAGATGCCTGGAGTCCGGCCATGGAATTGGCTTGGAGAAAAGCGATTGATGAGGTCAGCATCCAGTTATGGGGACAACATGCTAAATCCTTGTCTCTTGCAAAATTATTATCACCCTTTCAATTCCTCAAAAGGAGGAAACATGATATGAGTTACCCATTGTTCTTTTTTATGGGAACCATCATATTTCTTGCCGGCGGTATCGCCTCTTTAGGCCTGTGGAGTCGCTGCCCTTTAGCGGAAGTGAAGCTCCAGAGAAAGCCATCGATTAAGAATGTATGGTGCAGTTGATGTTGCCCTGTTAATGAGGGGATTGGGGCTGGAGATTTCATGTCAGATCTCGGACTCCCAATCAGTTCGGTAGAAGATCTGAACGCCAATGGCTTTAGCACCCTCCTCACACCATCCTCACAAAACATACTGTGAAATGGATTATGGGAACCCTGTGGTGGGTTCAAAGGAGAACGCTGCAATGGAACGACATGGAGAATAATAATAAAAAGACCGCTGACGACGGAAGATTCCCACGAGATCCGGTTTAAACCCGGTTCGAGCTTTCGTGCGGCCTTTGCCGTATGGAATGGTTCAAAAGGAGAGCGTCATGGCATGAAAGGCCTTTCGACCTGGTTTACCCCTTACATGCCGAATTAGCCAGATATTCCAAAACTCTTCACCAGCAAGTCTGCATGACGGGGGAACCCCGAGCTGCAGAAACGTACGGTAAGGGATTCGAACGCGAAGACCGCCACTATCGGAATTCATTTTTCCACGCCATTCTGAGCCTGTTGCTTCAAGCATTCAAAATACGCTTCTCGGTTGCCTATAAACGGAGGCACCCGACCTTACCTTCATTCCCGCCCTCACTGGAGGCGTATTCACCAACTTCAATAAAACTTATGGCGCGCTAAAGAAAAAGATTCCTTCAGTTTAAGCCAGGGGCTTTATTGATAACACATCATCCTGAAGCTATCCTCTCCCTATCGTCCTTATGCATTCACCAACGGGGACAATCCATGAACAACAGCATATACTTTTTAGGCCACGCATAAGGGAGGATTCAACCAATGATTCAAATTTCATACATCAGTAAGGCAACTCAATCGATGTCTCAGGATGATTTAGAGGAGATCTTGAGGACAAGCAGAGAAAACAATACGCGATTGGGCATTACAGGGATGTTGCTTTACGGGAACAAAACTTTCGTCCAAATATTGGAGGGGGATGAGAAAGTCGTGAGTGAACTGGTTGAGAAAATTAAACGGGACTCCCGACACACCGACTTTCAAGTGCTAAAGAAAAAAACCATCGATCGGCGTGAGTATGCCGATTGGAGTATGGACTTTAAACGAGTCTCCGGTGAAGATTTTCAGTCGGTCAAAGGACTTGAAAACCTCGTTGAGATGGATTTCAATTCGACATTTTTGGCAAGCCACGCGAGTATTGTCGAGTCCCTGATGGAGCATTTTCGGATGGAGCAGTTACGAAAGATCGGGCAAGAAGAATTATCCCTTGATCATGAAGACCGCCTTATTCAAATTCTTCATCAGACCATTCGGGCCGCAGTCAAAGTACTGGCTGTCCTGATGGTGTTTACCATTCTATGGGGAGTTGTTGATGTGGTGTATGTCATCTATCAAAAACTCCTATCCCCCAGCTTCACCACATTTACCATCAGGGATATCGTCAGCACATTTGGGGCCTTTTTAGCGGTCCTCATCGCCATAGAAATTTTCATCAATATTACCCTCTATATTCGGAAGGACGTCATTCACATTAAATTAGTGGTAGCGACCGCTTTGATGGCCATAGCCAGAAAGGTCATCATTTTTGACTTTAAAGAAATCACCCCGCCCTATGTTTTTGCCACTGCTGCCGTGGTATTGGCTTTAGGTATAACTTACTGGCTCATTGAAAGACGGTTGGCTTGGGGTGAACCGGATAAACTGTAAATAAAATATTTGGGTGTCACCCCCTAAGTAGACACAACAGATTAATCATGCATCCTGTTAATGCTTTGACAAGCTGTGGAGCATCCAGGCATTTTTTGCCTGGACATACACTCGTTGAGTGAGAGATATGTGATAGTCTGAATCTTGGCTATCTGCAGAACAACGGGGAATCCAAGCGACGGTTTGAAACGGGATGTTGATCACCCCCCTTTACAATATAGGGGCATGCTTTCCCTTATCCCGAAGGGACCCAACTTTTCGTTTTGGCATCATATTGAAAGCCATTCATTCCCAGTGTGCTCACAAAGGCAATGACTTTCCAAACCTCCTCTTCGGAAAGTTTATCTTTATAGGCTCCCATTGTACTGAAGGGGACACCCTCGGAAATCCGCCACAGCAAATGAGAGTCAGAATATTCTTTCATGGCGCTTGCGTCCCGGAAGTTCCGAGCTCCGGTTCTCAAGGGCTGACCGGTTTCGCCGTGGCATTGGGCGCAATTGACATTTGACTTCTTCTTGCCAAGGTAGAACTGACGTCCTTCTTCAATAATCCCTTCGTCGGTCCACCAGCCTTTAGGCATGTGAGCATTGGCGTATTCGGCTGGTATGATGTTGAGGGCCTTGGGTGGTTCGGGGAGACCACAAGCCCCGAGGGCTAGTAAGGTCAATACCAGTCCTGCAGCCCCTACTGCCGATGGAAATTCTAAATTGCCGATCATATCCCCTCCTTAATGGTGTATTCACCGCCAGATTGCTCCATCAGATGAGCAATCCCTTGCCAGTTCGGCCACTGAGATCTTATGGCCTTTCAAGGCTTTAAACACTCTTCAACGTTCATCTCCAATTTTAACATGAGATGTAGGGCTGCCATTGAAACCTTGTCTAAGGTTTGCATTAAATTTTCTGTAAACGGAGGGATCAGAGAGGGTAACATTAAGATAAATCAAATATTTTTTTCGACGTATTTTTAATTTTTTGTTAAAAAACGGGAAAATTGAAATTTGACAGTCAACTTTTAGTGATTGGCTCATGTCCCTCATCACCCGACTTGCACTTTCATTAACTGATCGTGGCGTTATCCCGGATGGGTTGATCCGTCATGGCATCCGGCATTTTGTCCGTCAACGCTTGCAGGAGATCTCCTGCAAGGATGATCAAGATCTGATTTCCCGAAAGATGGCCTTTATTGATGCCATGGCCCGTTCATCCATTGCTCAATATCCGGAGAAAGCCAACTCCCAACATTATGAAATCCCAACGGAATTCTTTCAAAGAGTATTAGGACCGCAATTGAAATATAGCAGCGCATTATGGCCACAGGGTGTAGAAGTTCTAGCCGAGGCCGAGGAAATTGGCTTGCGGGAGACGGGAGTGCATGCTGATCTTCGTGATGGCCAATCCATTCTGGAACTGGGATGCGGGTGGGGATCGTTCACGCTTTGGATGGCGGCCCACTACCCCAAAAGCCACATCACGGCAGTCTCGAATTCTCACTCACAGAAGGCGTACATCGAATCTCAGGCTGGTGAACGGGGGTTGCGCAATATTCGCGTGCTGACCCGGGACATGAACGAGTTTGACATCGAACCCGGTCAATTCGATCGCGTGGTTTCGGTGGAGATGTTTGAGCATATGCGAAACTGGCAATATCTGTTCGGTCGTGTGCATCAGTGGCTTAAAACGAACGGGCGGTTTTTTCTGCACATTTTTGTGCATCGAAGCGTGCCGTACGCCTTCGAGGTGAAGGATGCCAGCGACTGGATGAGTGAGCATTTTTTCAGCGGAGGAATGATGCCCAGCGATGACCTGCCCCTGGCGATCCAGAGTCCACTCAGGCTTGTTCAACGGTGGCGGTGGGATGGTACGCACTATGAAAAAACGGCTAATGCCTGGCTGGCCAGAATGGATGCACAGCGCGAGGCCTTGTGGCCTCTGTTTGTTCAAACGTACGGGTCGTCAAATGCCCAAAATTGGTGGATGCGCTGGCGGGTGTTTTTTATGGCCTGCGCCGAATTATTCGGCTATCGGGAGGGGCAGGAATGGTGGGTCAGTCATTATCTTTTCGAAAATTCACCCACACCTTCATAGGAATGTTCATGGGCAGGACTCTCCTCAATATTTCTCTGTTTCAGGTTGGATGGTTTGCCTGCGTACTCAGTGGGGCGACGCAACGCCCGTGGATCGGGGCCCTCATTGCCATATTCATTGTGGCTATTCACCTGCTCCGGGCGCCCGTGGCTGAAGCGGAATTCAAACTGGTGTTGATTGCTGTCGGTATCGGGGCCGTGTGGGACAGCATGCTCGTGTGGCTGGACTGGCTACAATACTCCTCCGGCATCCTTATCCCAAACACGGCCCCCTATTGGATCGTCCTTATGTGGGGGCTGTTCGCCACCATTTTAAATGTCTCGCTTCGTTGGCTACGGGGGCGCCGGCTGATTGCTGCACTGGCCGGCAGCATTGGGGGACCACTGGCCTATTACGGAGGCCACCGTTTGGGAGCCCTCGAATTCGGAAACCAACGCGCCGCGTTAATCGCGTTAGCCATTGGGTGGGCTATCATCACACCAATCCTGATGGCCTTGGCCACACGGTTTGATGGGTACGCCACAGAATTGAATGAAAGCGCCACATGAGCTTCCCTATTTACCTCTCAGGCCTTTACGCGATTCTTGTCCTAGCGACACTCACGTGGCTAGTCAGTGTGATCAAGCGGGATGTGAGTATCGTGGACAGCATGTGGTCCGTCATGATCTTCGCGTCTGCCTTAGTCTACTCAAGCAGCGTAGAGCCTTACTGGAATCGCTCCTCTCTGGTTCTCACCCTGGTCCTGCTTTGGGCATTCCGACTGACCCTCTATATCACCTGGCGAAATTGGGGTGAACCCGAAGACTCCCGGTATCAAGCCATTCGTCGCAAGTATGAACCATATTTTACGCTGAAAAGCCTCGGGATCATCTTTGTGTTTCAAGCCTTGCTGGCCTGGATCATCTCCATGCCTTTGTGGGTTGCCCTGACCGTGCCATTTCAGTCAAGCGTGTTCGACATTCTGGCCGTGGCCCTGTGGATGATCGGAATGATTTTTGAAGCAGTGGGCGATTGGCAGCTTGCCCGTTTCAAGACGAATCCTACTAATCGGGGCAAGGTGATGAATCGCGGATTATGGCGCTATACACGGCACCCCAATTATTTCGGTGAATGTCTGATCTGGTGGGGATTTTTCCTCTTGGTTATCCCGACCGGCGCTTGGTGGTCCATTCTCTCACCTGTCTTGCTGACTTTTTTATTGCTGAAATTTTCCGGCGTGACGATGCTCGAAGAAACGATCGTGGATCGAAGACCGGCCTACCGTGAATACATCGCGAGCACCAACGCCTTCATACCAGGGCCTCCGAAAAACCCGAAACCGGTTACCCATTCTCAGGAGCAGACATCATGAATGGGAATTTCTTCATGATCGAAAGCCCATCGTTTTTGTTAACGCTTATGACGTTTTTCTTTTTCTCCATTGGGCTCCCCAGTTCTGCCCAGACCTCCACACAAAAGACTTATCACTTCAAGGTCTTTTTGGACGATGAGGCAATCGGGGTTCAGCGCTTTGCCGTGTCCACAGAAGGAACACGCACTCAGATCGACATAGAGGCCGAGTTCGATGTGAAATATTTTTTCATAACCTTCTATAGTTACCGGCACACCAATTCCGAGCTTTGGGAAGGGGAATGCCTTAAGGAGATTCGAGCAAAGACCAATGACAATGGTGAATCTTTTTTTGTGGAGGGAACCTTCAAGGATGGACAGTTACGGTTACAAACCCATAATGGAGAACAACACTTGAAAGGATGCGTCAAAACCTTTGCCTACTGGAATCCAGCCTGGTTTCAGAGCAATCGCCTGCTCAATTCGCAGACGGGCGAACTGCAGCCGGTAGAGATCCAGACTGTGGCAGAAGAAACACTCGCCGTGCGTGGAACCCCCACCCCTACTCAGCATCGTCGAATCATCAGTGACAAGTTCACCATTGATCTCTGGCACACCATGAACGACGAGTGGGTAGGATTACACTCGACTACTCAGGAAGGCAAAAAGTTACGTTATGAACTTCAGTAAGGAACCAGGCCTATGAAATCCTCATTAATGATGGCTTTGGGACTTCTGGCCGGTCTCGTGGGCTGTAGTAGTCACCCTCCCATTCAGACTGCTCGTCACGTGGATCTGCAGCGATTCATGGGTGATTGGTACGTGATTGCGAATATTCCGACTTTGATTGAAACC
>Ga0209536_100001619_pt1 | contig 36869 bp, 35 predicted proteins | sample DeeMarSeWOR28_12_FD_187461 | JGI IMG/M metagenome (GOLD analysis project Ga0209536, IMG submission 187461) | Marine sediment microbial communities from White Oak River estuary, North Carolina - WOR-2-8_12 (SPAdes) (version 2) | ecosystem: Environmental > Aquatic > Marine > Intertidal zone >... | reverse complement strand
CATACCAGCCGCTCGGTTTGCAGCGTTTTAGCCAGCCAGGAGTAATCATACCCACCCAGACCCAGCGGTATCACGAGAGGAACGTGGCGGGGGAGCCCGGCCACTTCCGGATAAGTCAAATCAGAGTAGTTGATCAGTTCCATTTTGCTGTGAACTCCATCCACCTTTCCAGGTATGTACTTGCCAATGCTCACTTGTCAATAGGTAAATTGAATGCTTGCTTTTTCGATTATACAACCAATCCCGCGCCTGATATGCGATCGGTTTTACCAGAATTGCCCTGGTTCAAGCTCTAACCAATAATCACCAGGATGCCGAATTATTTTTGGCAGCAAAAACGTTATCGCACTATACTTATTTTGACCAGGATGGTAAATCAGGTCCAGGTTGGCTTCCCCGCAGGGGAATACCATCCGCATCACGCCTATTGAAAGGAGGCAAGACATGTCGCGCGCCCGCCTCAGAGAACTTGGCATAACTATTGGCCGCCACCCCACCGGGAAACATAATGCCATCACCGATGTGCCTGGTGTTTGGGTGGGTCACACCACCCTGGTTTACGACCAACCGCGCATCGCCCGTACGGGAGCAACTGTCATCCTGCCGCGTGAAGGGAATATCTGGAAAGACAACGCTTTCGCTGGTTACCATGTTTTCAACGGTACTGGCGAAATGACCGGCATGCACTGGCTGGCTGAATCCGGCTTGCTGTGCTACCCGATCGTGCTGACCAATACTCACCAGGTAGGCACTGCCCATGAAGCCATGGTGGCTTACGGGCAGAGGACAGGACAGACCAGTCTATCCTCGCTGGCGGTGGTCGCCGAAACCTGGGATGGCTGGCTGAACGACCTGGATGCATTTCACCTCACCCAGGAGCATGTCATCGCCGCCCTGGAGTCTGCCGGACCTGGACCAGTGCAGGAGGGCAATATCGGCGGCGGTACCGGCATGATCTGCCATGACTTCAAGGGCGGTATCGGCACATCTTCGAGGGTCGTGGAAACCACCAGCGGGCAGTTCACCCTGGGCGTACTGGTCCAAGCAAACCACGGCGATCGTCATAATTTCAGGGTGAATGGTATCCCGGTTGGCCAGGTACTGGATTACGACCACACCCCCGATCCTTTTGATGAACCAACCAGTTTCCCCAGCTCGATCATCATTGTCATCGCCACGGATGCCTACCTGCTCCCCATGCAGTGCCAGCGCTTTGCCCGGCGAGCAGTCTTAGGCCAGGCGCGGGTGGGTGGTATTGGGCACAACGGCAGTGGCGACATCTTCCTGGCATTTGCGACCGGCAACCATATTACTGGCAACAACCCATACGAAGTCAAGATGCTGCCCAACCACCATCTCAATCCCATGTTCGAAGCCGTGGCGGAAGCAGTTGAAGAATCGATCTTGAACGCCCTGACCAGCGCAGAGACAATGACCGGTTACAAGGGCCGCACAGCACATGCCCTGCCCCTGGATGAACTTCAGCGAGTAGTAAGAAAAATGTCCGGATGATGTTACAAACACAGGTAAGATTTCCCCACCGGCCAGATGGGTACAAAATGTCTGCTACCCATCCGGTCCCAGGGTAACTTCTGTTGAATTTGATAGATTAGTACATACGACCCAATGATTATAGGTTCATACCGGGTTGAGTTATCAAATCTTGCCACCTGCTTGACTGATTTCATTACCTTGTCCTGAAATGACACTGCCAACCCAGCGGTGAAGGGTTCAATTCCTGATCAAGAACCTTTCCGCATATATTAAATGTAAACTTTCTAACGGCTCATGAAAGCCACTGGTGGGTGGGATTGTTTTGAGAAATCCCAAGAAAACTACCCAAAATGCGCAGAATATCACCATTCGAGAACTCGCTTTTACTTGGTGTAGTATGGTTTGATAAACTTGCCACCATTCGCAAATTTATCATAGAAATTTACTTATCCCTGCTTAATTCGGTGTTTGATCTTAATCCAAGAATCTCAAAGATAATGGTGCCTATTGCTATAAGTATATATAACCAGACGCCCCATAATAAATAAAAGGTATGAATAAACTGACGCTCTTTTGTTTGTAAGATGAACAACGTCAATGTCAATATGCAAGCAAGCCCCCACGCGATCAGGTTTATGGTTTGCAGCCGACGTGAGTTTTTATTCCAGATAAGCAGTAATATGCTGAAAAAAGGAAGGATGATGAGCCACGAATATAACGGAAGAATAAGATTAATAATTCGCCCGGCAATATTCCCTTCAAGCAACTCATCGAGAAAATATAAAAATCCACTGTTAGCCCATTTAATAACTTCAAAGCCTGACATGGGGTATCCGCAAAAGTCACCATACAGTCGAACGGAGGGTTTGCCACACGGGTATTGCGCAGGGACATTGAGCAGGTCAAACATCCAGGGACCAAGCATGGAAATTATGAACAATGCCAGTACAAGCGTACGCCACCAGACTTTATTGCCTGCGATGAATGACATGGAACTCCTTTTCCTTGTTGATAATAGGAGCGCCCAAGGATTGGATATACAACAAATTGTCCATCTAAATCATCAAGTGGGTATCTATCAACGACAAGACCAACTATGAGATTGATTCTAGCATACTGGGATTTTAATACCAAAGAAGGCCAGCGAAAAAACTGTGCCTAAGATGGAGATCAAAATATGAGCCCGGTAGGATTCAAACTGCATCCCCGGATGGGGGCTACAATCAAATGATTACAGGGTTGGATGCCTGTCAGGATATAAAAACCATTTGTCTTTGATCATTATTTAATGCACGTAGTCTTCTTTTAGCCTTCGACCAGGACCCGGTCTAATAATTCCGAGAGTGTCAGATTGCCAATGATGTGCTGCGCTTCATCGATGACAGGTAGAATGATCGAGTCAGATTCGATCATCCTTCGCAAAGCGAGGGCAAGTGAGTCATTCGCAAAAACTGCTACTTCCTTCGTTTCTGGGCGCACCACATCGCTCACTGATTCAGCTTGTATTAAGTTAGCAAATCTAATGGTTTGATCGATGTTTGTAAGCGGCTTTTGAAATATTGCTCCCAATTTAACCCGTGCCCAATCAAGCAGGTCTGTTCGCGTAATCACTCCAACAAAACGATTTTTGTGATCCACAACAAAAATTCCCCGAAGCTCTGCGTGATGAGCAAAATCGTAGATAATCTGGCTAAACGCATCAGTCAAACTCACTACCGCTGGCTTCTCATCTACAGAAAGGTAAGCGTCTTTTACAACCAATTTTTCCAAAGTTTTCATTCTCTATCCTCCTTGTCCAATCCATAAATCTCAACCAGAGGGACAATGAAGAGCACACCCGAATTTGGCATTTCCAGATCTCCTACAATTTCCCGTGTTGCTTCCACCAAAGCATGAGCGGTATCAAGGTCCCTGACAACAGAAAACATTGTGCGGTTATGCGTTTCAGCGCTTTTGAAGAGTTCACTAAGACTTGGCATGATTGGCAAATCGTCACGCATTCCTGCGCGTCGAATCCTGCCAATACCTGTACTTTCTAAAATAGTAATCCCTTTTGCGCTTGCAGCAGTCCATGCATCGAGGACATCCTGACATAGGTCAGGGCTATCAAGGACAAATACAACAAGGTAACTCATGGATTGACTCCTTTAAGCATGGTTCGAGTCTCGAAGTCTCACTTAATCAGTCGCCTTACTTCTTGTGAATAATATACGCAGCATAGCTGGAGTCAGCAAGGTGGTCGCGATCACCACACCAACGACCGTGGCAAAAATATCTGGGCCGATCAAACCTTCCACTATACCAACGTTGGCTACAATTAAACCCACTTCACCGCGGGAGGTCATGCCAGCTCCTAGCTGCAAGGATTCCAAATTGGTTAACCCTGCCAAGCGAGCGCCTATCCCTGATCCTAAAACCTTACTGATAATCGCAACCAAAATCATTCCCAAAACCAGCCACAGGTTATCGCCAGTCAATAACCGAATATTGGCAACCAGGCCAACGTTGACAAAAAAAATCGGCACAAAAATGCTGAAGGCAAGGGATGACATTCCGGCTTCTATCCGATCCTTAGAAGGCGAGCGGGCAAATAGTAAACCAGCCAGGAATGCTCCAGTGATTGCAGCCATTCCACCTAAAACCTCTGCTGCCCAGGCGTAGAACAAGGTTCCAATCAGAACAAAAGCCAGCAAACCCTGACTGATGGGCAGGTCATCAACTTTTTGGCTAACTTTCGGTAAAAAGACCCAACCGATCGAAGTGGCTATACCTACAAAAATCAACATACGCAGAAAAATCCAGACCACATTCCATGTAGTTCCAGCCCCAATCACCAGCGCAACAAAAATAGATAAACCTAGCACAACCAAAACATCATCGAATACCGCCGCACCGAGTAGACTGATACCTACACGACTGCGTAGCACTTTCATTTCCATGAGCGTCTGGGCTGAGATGCTGACACTGGTTGCAGCCAGTATCAATCCCGTGAAAATGGCAGCTTGTTCATCAAACGAAAAAGCCCGTGTGAAACCATAGCCCATGGTTAGCGGTAGTAAAACACCCAGCGTACCTGCAAGTGCTGATACTTTGAAAGATTTCGCAAGATCGGTCAGGTGAAGATCTAAGCCTGCGATGAACATTAGCATTATGACTCCCAACTCTGCGAGGTGGGCAATCCCTTCTAACAAGTGTTCATCAGAAAAAAGTGGACTATGAAATAAATCAAAAACTGAAGGCCCAAGTAAAATCCCGACAGTTAATTCACCTAAAACAGAAGGAAAGCCGAGCTTCAACGACACGTACCCGCCAATTTTTGCGCAGGCAATGATAATTATGATTGCTATCAAGAATTGAAAAAATGGGGTCACGTATTTCCTTCCTCATGATCTGCCGTTTCTTCGAAAAGAGCACCTGGGTATTGTAATATAAACCGAGTCATCCTCTGGTTCCCAAAAGATGAAGACAGGATCATCACGTGTGGATTGATGATGTTTCCTTATTGGCTATTCAGTGAACAATCTCCCACAACCAATATTACAAAATCATCCTTATATAAATTATTGCCCTACCAATGACACCAAGTAAGATGATAACAATTATGGATACTGATCAATGGGTGGGTTTAATGCAGAATCGCTATTTCTTAAGTTGGAAATAAACAAAGTTGCGTGAAAAGTTTTTGAAAAAAAACAAGAGAAGCCTTGCTTGAATTTAATAACGCTTACATATATTCAGCTGCAGGTAAAAAAGTGCAAAACCCGCTTTCACTCATCACATTGGTCGTCAACCGTTCAAACTTGGTATTTCCTAGCAATGCATTACAAAACAATTTTTAGTGAGGAGCCCAATCCATCAACCAAAATTAATTCATTAGATTTGATATCAATTTTAGAGCAAATAATTGCTAACTTTGATGAAAAAAGTAGCAGAAATACAATAATTGTCCCATAAAAGGACTTCAGGTATGGGCCCGGTAGGATTCGAACCTACGACCAAACGGTTATGAGCCGTCCGCTCTGCCGCTGAGCTACGGGCCCCTGACATAACTTCGCCACGCTGGCTCGAAGGTCAGCTTGCATCTTTCTAGACCTCAGCGCCTTCGTGGCGGATCAGAGCGGGTGACGGGATTCGAACCCGTGAATGTCAGCTTGGAAGGCTGATGCCTTACCACTTGGCCACACCCGCGTACTTCAGGGTAAAAAGGGGGTACCAACAACAAGTTTTGGTTGAGTTTTTCCTGTTTTTGGCCTATTTTTCCGCCAAAGACAGCCCACCAAAACCATCCAATCCTTTAGCCTGATGCCCTAATTCTACTCAACTATAATGCCTTTGACAAGCCTGTGATCTATTCGATGTGCAAAATTGGTGAGCAGGGGGGATATATTATCACAATTTGTCACTTCCATCTATCGATTTAAACCCAAAGAAATTTGGACACCTTCCATTTGCCTTCAACTAAATAATCTAGAGAAGGTATCAGTGACCATACAACTGGTTACATTGTGACTGGGAAGTGAGAATCAGTATCCATATGGATACTATCTGCAATGTGGGGGAATTATCTAAATTACGCCCTCAAATTTTTATACCTTATTGAGAAATCAATCCCCGAAATAAATCATACAATATCTAAACAATACCTTGACAAATATTGTATTTTGATCTATAATACTTTCAATCAACGATAAATCAAGGAGAATTATTATGAACCAGATCGTGAATTTAGAAATGAACCTGAGAAAAGAACTGGAACTGGAATCCCGGGGATATCGCAGGACCAGGCGCTGGATTGGTGACGCAGAAGGGATTTCCGATCCCAATTGGTACCAGGCAAAAGTCAGCCGGATCCCAGGCAACGGGTCCTCCCTAGGTGAGTCAAGCCGGATGGTGGAAAGCAAGCCTCGGTTAGAGCCAATCCGCTCAGCATTGATCCGATTCTTCAGCCTGCCTATAACCCGTCGTCAACCAGCCAGGAGCAAAGCCTGATTATCTCTTTCCGCATATCTGGAAAGACAGAGAACCAGATTGGCAAATCCATCCCGACATTACTTATATGGTTGTCATAGGTTTACTAACCTGAAAAAAGGTTCATGAGTTAATCCTGCACCGGTGGTTGATTTTGGTTGGGTTTGAATTGATGAACATTCCTCGAATGACCATAATAAATACATATTAGTTTTTTGTATGTTCAGATTGATTCTTCTTTTATGAGACCCCCCATTCGGGGGTCTCACTACTTTAATCCTTGAATGCACAAGAAATGATTGGCAGAACAGCTCAATCAGAAATTTTCACTACTTTTTTGCCTTATTTCGCAAGTTACTTCCCATCTACCGATAGCAGGCGATTTTCCAATTCCATACTTTCTATAAGGCGCAACTAGGTAATCACCTCATCATCTCGCTTATGTTGGGTTTATCCCAGGAAGTAAAACTCCAGCTCCAGGCAAGCGAATTTACTCAACTGCTTCTTGCGGAAAATTAATTCTTTCCCCATAATCTCTTTTTGCATCAGCACATTGACACAACTTTCATCTGGACAGGAAAAATGTCCATTAGCTGAAAAACCCAAATACCCACTTCTGGGAGAATCACCAATCTCCATTTTTATCTCGAGCATAAGCTTAGCAATATTTGATTTTCCAAATGCTAGCTTATATAATGATTCATGAGAAATCTGGAGGTTTACCAAAGCTCACATAATCAAATGACGCTTACTCTTTTCAAGAAAAACTTTTATACCGGATTTTCTGGGGATCGTGACTCAACAATCCAAGCAAAAAGGTGAGAAAAGGAATATCCTGATGAAAATAACCGGTGGCGGTCTAGTTGCACAAACGCTGAAGCGATTTGGAATCCAGCAAATATTTTCGCTCCCTGGACACCAGATATTATCAGTCTATGATGCCTGCCTCGATCTGGGATTGGACCTAATCTCAACCCGGCATGAAGTTTCAACAATATATATGGCGCAGGCCTTGGCATACAACCGCAGAGAACCCGCCGTGGCACTGATCGCCGGTGGTCCAGAATTGACCAATGCACTTACCGGTATTGCACAAGCTTATTACGCAAACTGCCCGCTGCTGGTGATTAGCGGCGCAAACACCCTTCAAAAACGCGATAAAGGGTTCCCGCAGGATATGGACCAGCTCCAGATTGTGCGCCCTTTTACAAAATGGGCTCGCAGTTGCCACGATATCCACCGGATACCTGAATATATCGCCACTGGCTATCGTCATGCACTGCGAGGTCGACCCGGACCTGCTTATGTCGAGATTCCCTATGATCTAATGGAATCATCCTGCCAGGAAAGTGAGATCACTTATCCTGAAAAACCATCCAAACTTCGCCCTGGTCCAGATCCCGTCGCACTTGTTGAATTCGCTAATTTCCTGTCAGAATGCAAGCGGCCAGTTGCAATCGCCGGGAGTGGTGTGCTCTGGTCAGAGGCCGAATCCGAACTTCTGGAATTTACACAAAAAACCCAGGTCCCTTTGCTACTGACCACCGGTGCATTGGCGATGCCATTTCCCCCAGATGCAGTTTTCGGGGTTGGCAGCCTGGGAGCCAGTTCCCCCTCCCTCAATGCAATCACAGAAGCAGATTTAATCATCTTGTTCGGCACCCGGGTAAATTTCCTTCTTGGTTTTGGCCAGGCTCCCTTCTTCTCTCCGAGCCAGCGTATTGTGCAGCTTGACATTGAGCCCCAAGAAATCGACACCAACCGCCCTGTGGACCTGGCCATTGTTGGGGATATGCAAGCAAGCCTCCGGGTATTCAACCAGCTTGACATCACAATGCCAGATTTCGAAAGCTGGCGAAATCGGCTGGGGGAGAATTTTGCCGCTTTTGAGAGACAGCTGCAAAAGTTCGCCAATTCACCACAATCTCCAATGCACCCCATGCGGCTGGTGAAGGAAATTGAAGCACTTCGAAGCGAAGACTCACTGCTGGTTCTCGATGGAGCAAATTCAATTCTCTGGGCACTGCTGGCATCCCGGCCCAAGCCTGGCGGTGGTCTCATCATTTCCACACTTGGTGACCTGGAAGCGATTGGTGCTGGAGTTCCCCAGGCTCTGGCATTGAAACGCGCCCACCCAGACCAGCAGGTTATTCTGCATACCGGGGACGGCTCCTTTGGTTATGGTGCCATGGAAATGGAAAGTGCAGTGCGCTACGGAATTCCAATTACGGTGGTTGTTCACAACGATAAAGGCTGGGGCATGACTCGCGATATGCAGGTTGAATTTTTTGGTGAAGATCGCGAGATAGGTAACCAGCTGGGTCTGGTCCGCTATGATCTTCTTGTCGAAGCTCTTGGTGGGCATGGTGAATTTGTTGAACATCCAGAAGAGCTCAAGCCTGCCCTTGATCGCGCGATGGCATCAGGTTTACCAGCATGCGTCAATGTCATGGTCGATCCAGAACCAAAAAGTCCTGGATTGATGATGTTTATGCTGATGGAAATCATGCTGGGTAAGGAAACTTATTTTGATCAGGTGCCCGGTTGGTTGCGAAAATTAGAAGGGTTCGGATTGGATAATCAAGCCCGAAAAATCATGCTCAGGTATGTTGAACGCATGTTGCACAAGGATATGGCCTGAATAAACCTTGCAAAGTTTTTCACTCCCAATCCTGGGAAAAAATTAGGGTATTATTTAAATCTTGGTACCTTTTGGCGTTATTAAGGAACAGCAAACGATTAATAGACCAATCAGGTGAACTATTCTCCAGTGAATGGAACACCAACCATTTAATTTGGGAACTACTTCATTAAGGATATGCAATGGAGCAATTTGACGTCATCTGGAACAAATTGACTGCCTCCCTAAGACCCGGAACTGAGATCAAGCACTGGAACCCGTACAATGGTTACCTGGGAGAAGGACTGACAATAATCAGCTGCAGCTCCGAATCCATATCTATCAACCCGCCCAGGGTGTGGGAAACCCAAGATATTCCCAAGAAGGACTTCAAACAGGTTTGGGATGTTTGGCCGGATTACCTGGCACTGCGCCTTGATCGACGTAAAATCCACGGCTTGACGGATCATTCCAAGTACATCATCAGCATTTTTCACTGGTATGAAACCGGACGCTGTTAGCTGGTAAAAACCACATATCCTGGATTGTAATCCCTTGATCGAACCTTCGGGTTTGTCCGATCCAATTCAACCTCAGAATTGATAAATTAATTTTCCATGATCAACTTCGAGCTTTATCTTGAAATCGGAAAAAAGAAGGTCTTTGCCTCTGCTGTCGATTGGCCTGGATGGAGTCGTTCCGGGCGAGACCAGCAGCAGGCGATTCAAATGCTGCTGGACTATGCACCACGCTATGCAAAGGTACTGTCTCTGGGACAAATCGATTTCCAACCACCGGAAAATTTATCCCAGCTGGAGGTGATTGAGCAGCATCCCGGCACATCCACCACCGATTTTGGCGCGCCTGACATCATCCCCGCAGTAGATTCCCAATCATTTGATTTGCAGGCCTTCGAATTTTCAATCTCACTGCTCAATGCTTGCTGGCAGGCATTTGAGCATGCCCTGCAGGCAGCTGCCGGCAAAGAACTGCGTAAAGGCCCGCGCGGTGGTGGTAGAGATACCGACAAGATCACCCGCCATGTTATCGATGCCAATCGCGCATACCTGTCGCGCATCGCCTGGAGCCATAAGGTTGATGAGAATAGCGATGCAGCAGATCAAATCCGGGATATCAAGCAGGCGGACGTGAATGCCTTGAATATTGCTGCCACCAATGGACTTCCAAAAATTGGACCGCGCGGCGGGAAAATTTGGCCCGCCAGGTACTTCGTTCGCCGCGCTGCCTGGCATATCCTGGATCATACCTGGGAGATTGAGGATCGCATTCCGTAACTCGCCTTGTTGACTGTTTGGTCCGTTCCGAACCAACGGCAAACTCTGTGCCACGATGAAGTTACTCATTGATACCTGGAGGGATTATGAAACCGGATGAATCCACAAGGGCTGTGCTAGTTACCGGCACTTCAACCGGGATAGGCAGGCATACAGCTTTACGCCTGGACCAGCTGGGATACCAGGTCTTCGCCACCGTGCGCAAGGAACAGGATGCTGCTTCGATTTCATCGCAATCTTCTGATCGGTTAATTCCGCTTATCCTGGATGTCACCGATCCATCCAGCCTAGATCGCGCCGTGGAAATCGTCACTCAAGAGATATCTGGGCGGGGATTGTGGGGATTGGTCAACAACGCAGCGATCGCTTTTGTTTCCCCGCTCGAGTACGCTCCCCTTGTTGAGTTCCGTGATTTGTACGAGGTTAATGTATTCGGGCTCCTGGCAATCACCCAAAAATTCCTCCCGCTGATTCGGCTGGCACGGGGACGGATTATCAATATCAGCTCGACCGCATCCAATGCAGTCGCACCATTTCATGGACCGTATTCATCCTCCAAGCTGGCACTCAACGGGCTCACCGATTCCTTGCGCTTTGAATTAAAACCTCTGGGAGTGAAAGTTTCTCTGGTAATCTTCGGTAGTGTGCAGACACCCATATGGAGCAGCGCTGGTGAAAAATCAAACCGGGTAGCACAGGGTTTTCCGCCCGAGGCGCTGGCGCTGTATGGTGTAAACCTGCGTGGCGTCAGAGATTACTTCAACAGGATCGGAAAAAACGGAATCACCACCGAACAATCCTTCAAACCAATCCTGCATGCCTTGACAGCAGAAAGACCAAAAATCCGCTATCTGGTCGGTTGGGATACACGCTATCACCACCTGCTGAGAATTCTCTTTTACGGCCGCCTGGGTGACTGGATCATTATGCGAACAGTTGGCATAAAGGAAAAATAAGAAACTCAAGAGAGGGCGAAAACCACCAAAAATAAGGTTGAATGAAACTGGGAGAATTCGCCGAGTAGTAATTGACAATTATCGCAATCAAGGTGGCCAGATGGGATTAGCAATGACCAGTAAAATGCCAGGAACAAAATTATTCGGGAGGCTGAGATGCCGCAGGTGAATCGTTCCCAGGATCAAAGTGGACAGAAACTGAGTATTGCTGCAATCCAGATGTTTGCCCAACCGTCACCTCCAGAAGAGCGGCTTGAACGTGCAGATATCCTGGTTGAACAGGCCGCAGGCTCTGGTGCCATGCTGGTCGTCCTTCCGGAGCTTTTCAACACGGGATACAGCTTCAGCGCAAACAATCACCACCTGGTTGAAACGATTGATGGACCTACTGCATCGTGGATGGCCGAAAACGCATCCCGGCTCGGGATCCACCTCGCGGGAACTTTTATGCTGCTGGACAAGGAAGATACTTTCAACTCCCTGCTGCTCTTTGCTCCTGATGGACGTCAGTGGCGATACGATAAAGTATACCCTTGGGGTTGGGAAAGGGGTTCTTACCGTGCGTCTGCCCAGCAACCAAAAATAACCATCGCCTCCACCGACCTTGGTGATATTGACTTGTTGATCTGTTGGGATTCCTCCCATTTGAACTTATGGAAGTTGTACGCCGGTCAGGTGGACATGATGCTGATCTCCAGTTGCAGTCCGAATATTGGTAAATCGGTGTATCATTTCCGCGCAGGTGGTCAACTCGCTTTCGAAGATATGGGCAGGTCCGCCGAGATCACCAAAGGGTCCGTAGCCCACGTTTTTGGACCCTTAATCAACAAGCAGGTTGCCTGGCTGGGCGTGCCTGCAGTCAATGCCACCACCTGTGGCCAGCTTGAAACGGACGTCCCCCAGGGCAGGTTGACCCTGCTGGGCTTTGCACTATCGGCACCCAGGCTGCTGAAGTACTTACCCGTTGCAAACGAGTTTTCGATGTCCTGTGATTTGATACCTGAATGCAAAATACTGGATGCCAGCGGAAAAGTGCTGGCCAGGTTGAGCAACCAGGACGGTGAAACTTATATTCAGGCTGATGTTCATCTGGCAACAAGAAAACCAGCTCCCCAGACCAGGCAGCCAGATTCAGGAGTACCCTGGCAATCTTATTTCTTCTCTGACACTTTTATTCCCATGGTCATGAAACCTGAATACCGCAAGGGAATGCAGAAATGGGAAAGAAAACAATAGATTGCAGCCATCCCGGAGGTTGACAGGCAGTTTATCTGGTTTTTTACTCAAGTGCATGGACTAGTATTACAGTTATCAATCATTCTTTTGGTACCCCAAATTACGAAACGAGGTATGTTATGCCACCTGAATTTTATGTCCTCATCGCGGCCGTGATCGGCGGGATGATCGGTTTTGCCTCTTCATTTTTTACCACCCTGCTCACTCAACGCTACCAGGAAACCCAGAGGAAAGAAGAGCGGGAGTGGTACCTGGTTGACCAGCGACGAAAAATTCGCTTGGATATTCTCAACCGGCGATATGATGAAGCAGAAGCCCTGATAAAAGTTGGCATGGAAGGTATGCTCAAAATCGCAAAATGCATTCATTCCATCGCTAACAGCAAGGACCTGGAAACAAAGCAAGCCAGACAAAAGGACTTGTTCGTCCACGCGGAGCACTGGAAACAGCTCGAAGAATTCGAGCAGCTGCATACCATCGTCTATGCCATCGGCGATGGCTTGCTGATCGACAGCGTCATCAACCTGCATGTCACGTATACAACCTTCCTGGAATGGGTTGAGAAATCCATCCTCGCTGACCTGGAGCTGGATGATACCCTGCCGATTCCAAGGGATAAAATCAACAAGGCGGAAGATTTTCGCATGGAAGCCTTCGATTATTATGCCAGTTTCTTCCAGCGCCTGGATAAACTCCGTTCTGGCACTGAACCAGAGAAGAGACCTGCAGACCACAAAATCCCTGCAACCCAGGATAGATAATTCTGCCTACCTAGAAGATGTTCCGGCCATGAGATAATAAACACCACCAGTTTCAAACTTTCATTCATAAAAGGAATAACCAGGATGACAAATACCAGAGAATTTGAATCAGATGTGTTTCCCACTTCGGAAGGAGATCTGACGATCACTTTTATCGGTCACGGCAGCTTGATGTTCGATTTCAATCAGCTCAACATATCGGTTGATCCTTTCAGCCGGCTGGCGGATTATTCCCTGCTGCCCAAGGCGGATCTGATCTTGCTCACACATGAGCACCAGGACCACCTGGATCCGCTTGCATTGGCAGATATACGCACCGAAAAAACCGAGTTGGTGCTCACTGAAACATGTGCTGGTCAGCTTCCCGGGGAGATAATCATGCATAATGGGGATCAAAAAATCGTATGCGGCATTCCCATCGAAGCAGTGCCCGCGTACAACCTGGTTCACCGGCGTGAAAATGGGCAACCATTCCACCCCAAGGGTGTCGGAAATGGCTACGTGATCACTTTTGGCAATATTCGGGTCTATATCGCGGCGGATACCGAAAACACGCCCGAAATGAAAGCACTCACGGGTATCGATATTGCTTTTCTACCGATGAACCTGCCCTATACGATGACACCCGAGATGGTTGCTGACGCAGCAAAGGCTTTCCGCCCCCGAATCCTTTACCCCTATCATTTTGGCAATACGGATACCCAAAAACTGCTTGACCTGCTCCGGGACGCGACAGACATCGAGGTTCGCATCCGCAAGATGGCATAAACCTTCTTGTGTTTTAATTCACACCACCGAAGATATCGAAGGATAAATAAAATTTTTACCTCTATGGGTTGATTTAGGCCGCCAGGATCCTGGCCAGCGCTCATCACGCGTTATTGAGATGACCAGGTCAGCGGTCAAACTCTATCCCCCCGGTAGAACGCAGGTATGCCCAATGGTTGTACGGCAAGCGAACAAATATCCGCTCTGCTAACTCGGCGGATCCTTCCAATGCAGCTGTACGGCAAAAAATATCAACTCCTCCCCGGGTTTTCAGACATAATCCTTCCGGAGAGGAGAAGAATGGAATCTCGGTGCCTCTGGAGTGGTATATATAGGTAATTCCCTCAGGAAGCGCTTCGATTGGCTGAATGGTAAACACCCCGGGTCGAATAAAAATCCAGCCGAGAATCAAAACCAGGATCAGAGAGATAAGTAAGGCGATGATCCTTGGTGATCTTCTATTACCGATTTGATGATCTCCTAGGGATAAGTCACTTGCACATAAATACCTGTTCCACGGGATCTTAATTAACGATCCCCACACAGGTGGCTCAATTTTTCAAGCCCCATGCTTGCGAATCTAAATAAATTCAAAAGGGTGCCAGGTCAGGCAGTTTCCTCAAGTTCAACCACTGCTGGCTCTTCTGGGGGCAATCCACTCTCTGCCATGTCGAAAGCCCGGCGCGTATCCCCTTTCAACAGGTACCAGATGATCAGTATCCCGATCACGGTCCCGATGGGAAAGGCAAACAGGCTGAAAATTCCCAGAATTACTCCCAGCCAACGTGCCCATTCTTTCATGCGCAGCAAGCCCCAACCTGCCAGAACCGAGAGAACACCGGATAACAGGATAAAAATCACCCCGCAGGTCAAGGAAAATATTGCCCAGAATTCTCCGATTGGATCCTGGATTTCATATATCACACCGGAGAAAGGGATTGCCGCCAGGATGCAGGCAAAAAACAGCATCAGAAACGCATCGACAAAAAACCATACTGCGATCGCAGTTACGCCATCAGGTCGCTTCATTTTCCAACACTCCTTTCGATATTCATCGATAATTATTTTACCTGATTAATATCTGCGATCTTTATAGCTTGCTTGATAAAGATTCTTACTATCAAATGCAACACAGGATAAACCATTGTGGCTGGCAGGTGTGGTAGGATTGACTAGTTTCCCCCGGTATAATTTCGCTGTTTACATCCTGAGCATCAATAAGGAGACCGGATGGTGCAACCCTTACTTTCGAAGAATGCAGGAATTTACCTGCAGAAGCTGTGCACTGAAATTGAGAATCGCTGCGTCGGTTCCGCTGGCAATCGCCAAGCCACTGATTACTTCGCGGAAAAAATCTCTACTTTCGGATTCAGGACCGAATCACCCGACTTTGATTGCATCGATTGGACACACGGTGAAATCGAGCTGCAGGTGGATGGAAGACCATTCACGGTTTCTCCAAGCCCGTATACCATCGGCTGCGATATTAACGCGCCGCTCGCAGTTGCAACCACTTTGACAGAATTGAAAGCAATGGACGTGGCTGGAAAGATCCTCCTGCTGCGTGGTGAAATTGCCAAAGAGCAGCTGATGCCAAAGAATTTTTCATTTTACAATCCCGAATCTCACCAGCAGATTATCACCATGCTCGAAGAGAAAGCTCCTGGTGCAATCATTTCTGCTACCGAGCGGGACCCAAACCTGGCTGGCGGTATTTATCCTTTCCCACTGATTGAGGATGGTGATTTTGACATCTCCTCAGTTTATACAACAGATGAAGAAGGATCACAGATCGCTGCCCTGGAAGGGGAATTGGTCCGCTTGAAATTCGAGGCAACCCGCCGACCCTCCAAGGGCTGCAATGTTGTCGCTCGCAAAGGCATGGACCCTGCTTCCAAGATCGTAATCTTTGCTCACATCGATGCGAAGATAAACACACCTGGTGCGTTAGACAATGCCACTGGCGTGATCGTTCTACTTCTCCTGGCGGAGCTATTAAGCGATGAAAGCTACCAAAAAACGGTGGAAATCGTTGCCCTTAACGGGGAGGATTATTACTCGGCACCAGGAGAAATGCTGTATTTACAGCAAAACCGGATGGAGGATGTTTACCTGGGAATCAACCTGGATGGCGCCGGGTACATCGATGGTCGCACAGCTTATTCGCTGTATGATTGTCCCGAAGAGATTTCCCGCGCAGCCCACAGTGCATTCGCGGATAAAAAGCGCTTCATGGAAGGCGAACAATGGTATCAATCGGACCATTCCCTGTTCATCATGAACCAGAGACCTGCCCTGGCAATCACCTCAGAGAAATTCATGCACCTTTCCACTTATATCACCCACACCGCAAAGGACACCCCTGCACTGGTAGATACCACAAAATTGACGGATATTTCCTTCGCTTTGCGCCGGCTAATCGTTGATCTTGATGGTTGAGAGACCAGCATCCGGATTGATGGGAACGAATGGTGCCCAAGGTAAAACTATTGGTTCTCAGATCTTGTCTCTTATTGTTGGAGAATTCCCCTAATTCCTAAAAAAGCTTGACAAACCTCTTATAAATCTGTATAATCATAGCAGATATGTTTGCCATACAAAGTTATTGATTATACAAATATATTGCCATTAGTGTTTTGCGTAAGGAGGTTAAAATGTCTTACGAGATGGATATGAAAGAAATTGAACGACAAGTGTACCTGTCCTACAGCGAGGATGGGCTGATCGACATCGCCATTGGTGTTGTGATCGCAGGTTGGGGGCTGATGCTGATCCAGGAACCTAAAGGTTTAATCGGTCTCCTTGGACTGCTGGGATTGGGAATCTGGTATATGGGGAAGCGCCTCATCACCATACCCCGCATTGGGATCATCGAACCAAGCCAGAAAATGGAGCGCAGGTTGACGAACATGGCAGTATTCCTTGTCGTGTTAGGTCTGCTTATTTTTGCAGGAATTCTGGTCATGCGCTCTATCGGTGTAATGGAATTCAGCAACTATTCGCTTGCCATCGTGGGCCTCGTGCTGGCTGGGGGTGTTGCAGCATTGGCTTTCCTGTTGAACACTTCACGCATGTATCTGTATGCAGCAATTATCTTCGTCTCCTTTGCAGGCGGCGAGATTCTGGCTCAATACATCACATCCGTGGATGCCTTCGCACTTGCGGTGATTGCTGGTGGCGGGTTGATCCTGATCGCCGGGATCATGGTCCTCGTCCGCTTTCTGCGCAAATACCCACGCCCGCAGATGGAGGCCTGAATATGACAGATAATAAAAGCCAGGCTGGTACCGACCTGCTGATTGACAGAGTCATTCATGAACCCGCCCGGTTAAAGATCATGGCTTACCTGTCAGTCGTCAGGAGTGCGGATTTTGTCTTCCTGCTCAGCAGGACCGGATTGACATATGGCAACCTCTCTTCACACATGAGCAAGCTAGAGGAAGCCGGTTACATCCAAGTAGTGAAGGAGATCAAGGACAAACGCCCCCACACCATGCTCTCGCTGACAAACCAGGGTCGCACAGCCTTTGAAACATACCGAAAAAATATTCTGGTTCTGCTGGGAGCCAACTAAAATCGATACAGCTGGCAGCTTCGATCATATTACACAGAGTTCCTCCTGCAGGAGGAACTCTTTCCTTGCATCAAGACCCAAGCGTGAGTAAAGATTGTAAACTTCTACATCTTTTTTCCTAATAATCCCTGCTTACCCCTCAAAAATATAGACACTTTCCCAGAATCTTAGTATATTTAACTTAAATCTTATTGAAATCCCCATATTCAGGTGAATAATCGAGGCCAATCATTGGCGCTCAAATTGCATCAGCCGAAAAAAAGCTTGATTTCCTGGTGTGGGGAATAACTCTAGAGGAGAGAGGAAAATGCGCAAGACGATTCCAATTTTCATCCTGCTGGTCAGCCTCGTGTTAGCTGCATGCAGCAGCGCTACCAGCGAACCAACTTTCGATCCTACGGCCATAGAAGAAAGTATTGATGCTACCCTTACCGCGATGGCAACTGGAGAAGAACCTCCACCAACTGAAGAACCACCTACGGAGGAACCTCCCACTGCAACACCATCCCCTTCACCATCCCCCTCGCCTTCCCCTACACCTTCCCCCACCCCTGCTCCCGTTGACACAGACCCAGCGGAAATCCTGGGTGAACCCGATGGGGTCGATACTTTTGATGCCAAGGGTAATTGGACTCTCTTCGACACGAATTGTTTCAAGTCTGAGATTAAAGACGGTGTGTACCAGATGACTGCCAAGGGTGAACAAGGAATCATGTGCTGGGAGGTCTCCTGGCCTGATATGGACAACTTCTACAGCGATACAATTGTCTTCATGCCTGAGGACTGCCAGGTGAACGATCGCTTTGGATTGGTCTTCCGCGCCCCCGATACCGACCGCAGCTACCAGTACGGATTGACCTGTGACGGAAGATATTCCCTGACCTTGTGGGATGGGGAAAGGACCACAGTCCTCATTGAGGCAACCCCAAGTGATTTAATAAATGTTGGACTTGATGCAGTTAACCGGATGGGAGTGTCTGCTTATGGTGGATCATATGCTTTGTACGTCAATGGTATCTTCCTGGAGGAAGCCTTCGACAGCACCTTCACCGGGCCTGGCAAAATTGGATACTTCATCCAGGCTTCATCAACCAACAGCTACATTACCCAGTATGACAACCTGAGAATCTGGCTGCTGGAAGACCAGCTTATCCACCCTTCCGCACCACCACCACCTTCAACGGGTGAACTGCCACCACCGGACACGGGTGAACCAACTGTCATCACCACCACTTACGTAAACGTACGCAGTGGACCAGATACTTACTATCCTGTCCTCGTGGTTGTCCCTCCGGGTACCAGTGGAGAGGCAGTTGGTATATCTGCTGATCAACAATGGTATGCCGTGGAAGTTCCTACCTCGCTCATCCAGAGTGGTGTCGGTTGGGTTTCAACAGATTTTGTGACTACTTCGGGAACCGAAAATCTGCCTGTTATCCCGGCACCTCCTCCACCTCCAGGTATCGAACCTTCACCTCCTTCAGAGGGCGATCCACAGGTAACCACCACTGATGCGGTTAATATCCGCAACGGTCCCAACAACCAGTGCCCCAGTTACGGTGTTCCGCCTATTGGTTCTACCGCTCCTGCCTATGGTATCAGTGCCGACAATGGTTGGTATGCGATCGGTATACCAACTGAATTCGCAGAGGATGGTATCGGCTGGGGAAACGCAGTTTACGTGGATGCGATCAACGTGGAGAACCTACCGGTGATGGAATCAGATCTTTGCCCGTAGTTTAGACAAACGCCTAATCTGCCGAAGGGCTGCCCAATGAGGCAGCCCTTAATTGTTAAATACCACCAGACTGTATAATAACTTCACTTGACTTCAATCTTGCCTGATTTGGGTCTTGCATTGACATGAGACATTTCGAATTTCAAGACATTATCCTGGACCATTACTCTCGTTATCCAAAAATGCAGCTGAAAGACCTGTATAAATTGGTGCACCAGGCTGCAATGGGCAGTGAGCATGCTGTGAAGGACATCCAGTCCGCGCGCCAGTGGCTAGAAAGAGAAATAGAGATTCTTCCAGGACAATCAGATGAACCGGTCATCGATCCCATAACCCCAGATCAAAGCCTGGTCCGCGTCCATCTCAAGCCCTATCTCGATAGCGGCGGTGATCCCAAAAGTTTATTGCGTTCTTATATCAGAACAGCGAATGAGTACCAGGGCAGTAAAGAAGTGCTCAAGCAGTTTTGGGAATGCACAAAAGGATCCGTAAATCAAGGGGATCTACCGTTCGCGCCTGGAGATTTGGACTTATTTTTCAATCATATGGCAAGCTTAGATTTCCCAGCAGTCCACCACTCCGAGCAGTACCAGGTGGCTTATGCTCCACATTACCGTGTGCTCTATCAGGGATTTCTCATCCAAGGAAACTTTTCGTTCGATTCCCCGGAAAAATAAACTCGAACAACAAGTGAGGTGAAGATGTTCAATAATTATGCAGATGCAACCTATGGAGAAAATATCGCTGAGGTCTATGACGAATGGTATGCTGAACTCGATCCCCAGGCAATACCAACGCTGGCCGAACTTGCACAAGGAGGATGCGCTCTCGAACTAGGCATTGGTACTGGACGGATTGCCTTGCCTCTAAACCAGGCAGGTGTCGAAGTACAAGGAATCGATGCCTCCCCGGCGATGGTCGCCAAGCTGCGTGCCAAACCAGGTGGAGAGAAGATCCACGTTTACCATGGAAATTTTGCGGATGTAGCTGTCAAGGGACAGTTTGAACTGATTTACATCGCCTTTAACACCTTTTTCGCCCTGACCACCCAGGAGGAGCAGATACGCTGTTTCACCAATGTAGCCAGCCATCTATCCCCAAATGGCGTATTCCTGGTCAAAGCATTTGTGCCTGATCTGACACGTTATGACCGGGATCAAACTGTTCGGGTAAGTGTGATCGAGGAAACTGCAATTCGACTTGAAACTTCCCAGATCGATCCTGCCCAGCAGCTCATTACCAGCCAGACAATCCACCTATCAGATAAGGGTATCCGCATGTATCCGGTGCAACTCCGCTACGCCTGGCCATCGGAACTAGACCTGATGGCAAAATTGGCTGGATTATCCCTGCACCATCGTTGGGGAAGCTGGGGTATGGACGCATTCGATAACCAATCAGATTTTCATATCTCGGTTTATGGGCGCTCTTGACTATGCCATAGACCTCACCCATGCCCTTAATCCCTGTAGTTGAGTGGATTTCAGGGAACATATATCCTAATTATTCTTAATTCCTGGTAACTTTTTCCTTCTCCCTGCATATTATATGTAGAGCATCACGATGATCACGTTCCACGAACTTTACACCTCCTATGCAGGAGATGTTTATCGATTTGCATTTTGGCTATCAGGTGACAGCGTGGAAGCTGAAGATATTACTTCCGAGACTTTCATCCGGGCTTGGGTGAAGCATAGCTCAATCCGCACGGCCACCCTGAAGGCATACCTGTTCACCATTGCCCGCAACCTCTACCTGGAAAACCTACGGGATAGTCCAGATCAAATCAGCCTTGAGGACCTCTATCCGGACCCTAGTCCAGGTCCAGAGCAGGTGATTGAGCGACAATCTGAAATTATGAGTATCCAAAAGTTTATTCACAGCATAGCAGAGATTGACCGGACAGCCTTCATCATGCGCGTCCAGCATGACATGCCTTACGAAGAAATCGCCCGCAGTCTGGAGATATCACTCTCAGCTGCAAAGGTTAAAGTGCATCGTGTGCGCAGGAAGTTGATCGCAGCTTGTATCATTCAAGAGGAGGTTATCACCTGATGGAAATTCCCCGCAATGTGATTCTCGATTTACTGCCCCTTTATATCGCTGATGAAACCAGTCCTGAATCCCGGGATTTGGTTGAAGCCTATCTCGCGCACGATCCAGAACTTGCAAGAATAGCCGAAAAATTATCAGGATCTACGATGTTCGATGAATTACCAATTCCAATTACAAAGGAGCATGAAATGGAAGCTTACCAAGAAGCCAAGCTGCAGCAGCGGCGTTATATTATCACCCTGGTGGCTGTGATCACACTCATCTTCCTCTTCTTGATGGCAGCTGCCTTAGCAGGATTATTCTTGCTGATTCCAAGGATGTGGTTGTAGAATCTCTTGAATGAAAATTATCGATCTACCCGCCTCGGACCAGGAAATCATCAATCAAACAGCCAACCTGCTGGTTGCAGGCTTCAAAGAGCACTGGCCAAATGCCTGGAATGACATGGAGGCTGCCCTGGAGGAAGTTCGGGAATCTTTGGAAGAATCACGAATCTCCCGTATTGCAGTAGGGGATGATGGCTGCGTGCTTGGTTGGATCGGTGCTATCCCGGAATATGATGGTCATGCCTGGCAGCTGCACCCCCTGGTAGTTCACCCGGATCACCAGAAAGCAGGTATCGGGCGAGCGCTGGTCCAGGATTTAGAAAAAATGATTGGTCAGCAAGGTGGAATAACAATCTACCTGGGTTCCGATGATGAAGATGACATGACTTCCCTGGCGGGCATCGACCTGTACCCTGATGTATACCAGCACATCGCCAATATCACCGATTTCAAAGGACACCCCTACCGCTTCTACCAGAAAATGGGCTTTGTCATTGTCGGCGTGATTCCCGACGCTAATGGTCCGGGGAAACCAGATATCTTGATGGCCAAGCGCGTATCACGCTGAATTTTCACCCAATTTTCTGGGAAGCCACATGGTAGAAGATTTCGATCCAGTCGAAAAGGTCCATATCCGGGCCATAAGTTTCACCATTGCGCACAATGACCAGGTTTGCCCGGGGGGATACATAAATGATCTGGCCATACCTACCAGCAGCATAGAAGTCGTTCCCGCCACCTTCTCGTTCTAACCCATACCACATATACTGATAATAGCCACCTTCCGCTGCATCGCGAATTTCGGGACCGAAGCTAGTGTCGTAATATTCATCCGGGTGACCTTGATCCAGGATGGATGCAGTGATCCAGTCTTCTGAAATAATCTGTTCCCCATTCCACTGACCCCGGTTTAAAAACAATCTTCCGAATTTTGAGAAATCTATCGCCCGCGCGTTGATTCCGCTCTCCATCTTTTCAAATCCTGCTTCGTCAAGGCTCCACGAAGCGGGATACTCCGTACCGATGTGCTGCCAGATATTCTCTTCAAAAAACTCGGCAACGTGCTGACCAGTTGCCCGTTCAAGTATGATCCCGATCAGCAGGGGATGATAATTGTTGTACAGGAAGTATTCACCGGGTGGGTCAATGATTTCGGTATTGGTCAGAGCCAGCTGTCGCAGGTCAGGATAGTAATATGTCAGGGCATCATCGCCATTTAGGAAAGGAAATTCTTCGTATCGGATGCCCGAAGACATTTTTAACAAATCATGGATGGTGATTTGCTCAAAGCGCGCATCACGGTCTGCCAGCTCAGGAAGGTACATGGTGATCGGATCTTTCACACTACCTATATATCCCTGATCGATCGCAACCCCGATCAATGTCGAACCGAATGATTTTGCCGCAGAGAAGGATGTGACGATAGAATCCCGCTCAAATCCCTCGCCATAATTTTCATAGAGCAGGGTATCATCTGCAACCACGATCAATGCCTGGGTGCTCGTCTCCTGGATAAACGTCTCCATATCATCTATACCGGGATGAGAAATGAATATTTCCTCGATCTGCGGATGGTTAAGTTGTTCAATAAATTGGAATTCATCCTCGGCTTTATTAATCCGGCGTTCGGGAAATTTCTGGTAATCATAAACATCGGAAGTTCCCCACCTCAAAACACGAAACACATATTCTGCCGGGTAAATAATTGATGAAATTATCAGTACTCCAAGCAATATACTCACCAAAGAGACGATAACCCACAACAATACTCTACCGATTCTTCGTAATCTGGAATTCATTCTTCCCTCTGGAATTTGGTAAAAATTTGGGGTAAACCAGTATCTGACGTTAAGCGATGAACTGATGAGTTTTCATCTATTTTATCCGATTTTTGCTGTAACAATACCACCATCACTGTGACCCAATGGACAACCTGCTGAGAGAAATTCAATCAATGCTATTACTCGCTGGATCAAAATCACCCATCAACTTGGGTCTAGCATCCAGCGATTTAATAATTAGTAACCCAGTAAGGTTGTGGAAAATAATGTGCTTTCTATTGACCAGAGTGATAGCCCTCATATATAATTCTGTCAATATCCCAACATAATGAAGATCTGGTAAGGTAGCGGAGGAACAATGGCCAAGAAAAAAGACAAGCAGAAAGATAAGAAGAAAAAGAAGAAGGACAAGAAGAAATAACCAAAACAGGATTTTGTACGCCGAAACCCCAGTCGACAAGGCTGGGGTTTTTCGTTACCTATCAAGCAGCATATTGTCCCCAATCTGAATCCCAGATATACTGGGCAAGTGATAGATTGTTTTACTACCACTCATGGAGATTCTCCCAACTTCCTCCAGGATTAACAATGATAAAATTTTTCGTGACATGCGTATCCCTGGTTTTAATTTTATCTTCCTGCCAGGCTACCCAGGACGATATCAATAACACCCTGCCCACGACCCAGGTCAACTGGACGCCTTTTCCCTCCACAACCCCTTTCCCCACGTACACACCTCCGCCAACCTATACTCCCTACCTTACACATACAGTATTTCCATCAGCGATACCAAGCGATGCTCCACCCTCCAGCGAAATGGTCACCATCCCCGCCGGGGAATTCTTGATCGGTTGCGACCCGTGGGATTCGCGGGCACCCTGCCTGGATGGGGAATCTCCCTCCCATTATGTTTACCTTGATGTTTATGCCATTGACCTGATGGAGGTAAAAAATTCACAATATGCCCTGTGCGTGGAGGCAGGTGTCTGCCGGCCCCCGAATTTTGGCAACTTCGATCTACAGCAGGCCAAGTATGAAAATCCAGCTTTCGGAGAGTATCCAATCACGAATATCGATTGGTACGATGCACGAGATTACTGCACCTGGGTTGGGAAAAGGCTACCCAGCGAAGCAGAATGGGAAAAAGCTGCCCGCGGTGACCTGGATGAGCGCTTCTACCCATGGGGAGATGCCATCCCCGATTGTTCATTGGTAAATTTCATGGGCCTCAATGGGGATTGCCCGGGTACCACCACGCCTGTCGATGATTTTCACGCAGGTACCAGTCCATATGGTGTGTTTAATCTGGCAGGTAATGTGGGTGAATGGGTGGCTGATTGGTATGATGCGAACTATTACCTCGCAGAACCCTCAGATAATCCCCAGGGGCCTGACCAAGGATTTGAGAGGGTCATCAGGAGTGGGTCCTATAACAGCGATTGGATCGGCATCCGCGTTAACTGGCGCGGTCACAACCCTCCTTACTTCCGCTCCGGTGATCTGGGATTCCGCTGCGCCAGGGATTCTTGAGAAAATGAATCTGATAGAAATATTCACCCTACCACGGTACTGTGTAAAACCATACCCGGGAGGCTGTTCATCTTCAACTCCCTATGCTAGTCTCGATCAATCCTTTGTGCGTTGAACGAAGTACGAAATTGATTCGTATTAAGTAATGTAACGCCTAATTGAATGGAGAGAATCATATGGCTCTATCTTCAAAGCTGATCAAACTCATTGCGCCAGTGCCGATATTGTTCTTTATGCTGGTGGCCTGTGGAGGAAATGAGACTCCTGAACCCTACGTATTCCAATTCGAAGAGCCTGAGACACCCACCCCTCTGCCAACCCCGACAGAGAAAACCCCACCTGCTACGAAGATCCCTATTATCCCTGAACAATCAACCGGGGACACCGCGTCATTCGATGAAGCCATTTCCAGCCTGGAAGGCTTACCGATTGGTGAATTCTTTGAAGCATCATACTCCCAGCTGCTACTGCGAGAGCCTGAACTGCTTACCGAGTTGAACCTCTCCGCCGAATTCGGGCTGCGCAATGATCAACTCAATAATCTTTCCGATGCATACCTGCGTGAAACCCAGCACCTGGAAGCTGCCATTCTCTCCCATCTACTCACCTATGACCGCCAATCTCTGTCTTCCGAGGATCAACTCTCTTATGATATTTACCGCTGGATGCTGGAGGATATGGTCCAGGGACATGCATACATGTATCATAACTACCCACTCAACCAGTTCATCAACAGCTACAACTTTAATTTAACCACCTTACTAACCGAGCTGCACCCCCTCAACAACCGCCAGGATGTTGAGGATTACATCGCGCGTCTCTCCCAGGTGAACAACCAGGTTGACCAGGTGCTCGAGGGTCTCAAAATCCGCGAAGATCTGGGCATCATACCACCAGACTTTATCATAACCATGGCACATTACAACCTTGTGGATTATATTGGACTGCGCGAGAGCGGTCCAGACGCGATTGAAGCCAGCCGCATACCGGTATTTTCTGTTTTCAATGAGAAGATCGAATTGATTTCTGAATTGAGCACGGAAGAAAAGATGGAATTTCGCCAGGCAGCGCTTGAGCAGGTCGAAGATTCCTTTATTCCCGGGTACGTAAAATTAATCGATTATCTCGATTATCTCCAACCGCTGGCGGATGAAAGGGCAGGGGTATGGAAGCTGCCCGATGGTGAAGCTTATTATGCATACCAGCTGCGCAAAGAAACCAGCACAGATCTGAGCCCGGACGAGATCCACGAGCTTGGATTGGCTGAAGTTGAACGCATCCAGGGAGAGATGGGGGACCTCTTCTCCCAGCTAGGATACCCGGAAAACGAGGCTTTCGGTACTTCATTAGGGCGTGCCATCCAGGAGGGAGGCTATTACGATACTTCTTCGCAAACCGGAATCGACGTTTATGTCTCGGAGATTGAAGAGATGATCTCTGGGGTAGATCAGCGCATGGATCAGCTTTTCGATCTCGGACCCAGCTGGGGTGTTGAAGTTGTAACAGGTCCCCAGGGAGGGTACTACGTCCCTGGGGCACCCGATGGCTCCCGACCTGGTGCTTATCACGTCGGCGTATCAGGTGGCCAGCAGGAAAAATTTATGCAAGCCACCATTGCCTACCACGAGGCGATCCCCGGGCATCACTACCAGATTGCAACCGCCCAGGCGTTGGATATTCCCAGGTTCCGTAAGGGAGCGGATTTCAATGGCTTCGTGGAAGGATGGGCCTTGTATGCGGAACGCCTGGCTAAGGAAATCGGGCTGTACGAAGGTGATCCCTACGGGGATGTCGGGCGACTTTATCTAGAGCTGCTGCGAGCAGTACGCCTGGTCGCTGATACTGGATTGCACGCCAGGGGTTGGACGCGCCAGGAGACACGCAATTATATTGACCAGGCAATGGGTGGACCGGGTCCTTTCTCATACGAGGTTGATCGCTATACCGTTATGCCCGCCCAGGCAACCGGCTACAAGATCGGTATGTTGAAGATCCTAGAGCTGCGCCAACGTGCCATGGATGCCCTGGGAGATAAGTTTGAGATCAAGGAATTTCACAATATCGTGATTGGTAATGGTAACCTCCCGCTGGAAGTCCTTGAAAAGCTGGTGGATGAATACATCGCAGCCAGGCAAAACCAGTGACCAGCTAAGGAGAATCCCCACGCGGATTTCTTGTTGACGAACCAATCCTGGTGAGTATAATCAAATAACCACCATATCTGCACTTCGAGGTATATTCAGCGGATTTAAGGATGCCTCTGTTCAATATTATTTGCCAGCAACCACCGCCGATGACTCGGCGGTTTTTTCTCAATAAAGCGGGGAGGCGGAGCGATGCATAACGGTTTCATGGGTCAATTGTTGCGGGTAAACCTATCATCCGGCAATATCAAATCAGAAGATATCAATCCGCAATGGGCAAGGGAGCACCTTGGGGGAGCAGGGTTAGCAACCAGATACCTCTACGATGAACTACCAGCTGGAATTGATCCTCTTGGAAGCGAAAACCTGCTGATCTTCATGACCGGTCCCCTCACCGGTACGGCATCTGCCAGTGCCAGCCGTTACTCGGTGGTGGCCAAATCCCCCCAAACCGGTATCTGGGGACAGGCAAATTCTGGTGGCAGCTTTGGACCAGCCCTCAAACGCAGTGGTTATGATGGTGTGATTTTCGAAGGCGTTTCCCCTCAGCCGGTTTACCTGAAAATTAATAGTGGAAATCCATCCTTGTGCAGAGCTGACCATCTATGGGGGAAAACTGTGCCAGATACAGAAGATGCCATTCAGGCAGGGAGCGATTCCAGGTATACATGCGCGTCCATTGGTCCCGCGGGTGAAAACCTTGTACGCTATGCAGCCATCATGAATAATAAACACCGCGCCGCAGGACGTTGTGGCCTGGGAGCGGTTATGGGCTCGAAGCGTCTCAAGGCAATCGCCTGTTCCGGGAACCAACCGATTCAGATCAGCGATGAAGGCAGTTTCAGGCAAGCCGCCCGGCGCCAGATCGGATTCCTGGATGAATCGATGCTGAAAGTTGTCTTTGATACCTTCGGAACCAATATGATCGCCGATATGGTTAATGTGCGCGGCGGATACCCAACTCGCAATTGGCAGGAAAGTGAATTTGATGAGATTGGAACTGTGAACGCAGAAGCGATCACGGAGGCTGTTCTCGTTGAAGGCGTTGCCTGTTTTGCCTGCCCGGTCACATGTGGACGCGGCACTGCGATTCGCGAGGGGAAATGGAAGGGGAAATCCGGTGAAGGTCCGGAATATGAAACGACGAACACCTTTGGCGCAATGTGCGGTGTATCGGATATCAATGCGATTACGATGGCTAACTACCTGTGCAACGAGTATGGGCTGGATACCATAAGCACTGGATCAACTATTGCCTTCAGCATGGAATGCTTCGAACGCGGCACCCTGGACCTGGAAATGACGGGTGGCCTGGAGATAAAATTTGGAGACGCTGACTTGATCGTCGAGCTGGTGAAGAAAATTGCCCATCGGGAAGGAATCGGTGATCTGATGGCAGAAGGGACCCTTGGCATGTCCCGTAAACTTGGCCTCGGCTCCCAGCATTTCGCCATGCAGGTCAAAGGCCTCGAGCTGCCCGCATATGATCCCCGGGCAGCAAAAATCTGTGGGCTGGCATACGTGACCGCCAACCGCGGCGGTGATCATATCACCAGCTACGTGGAAGCCCCTACTTTCATCGATGTTCCTCTGTTGGTTATTGAAGATAGCGCCATTAAAGACCCACTGGTTGCAGACCCTGAGGAAGCCAGGGTGGTCATCGACATGGAGAATGCTTTAAGTTGCCTGGATGCTATTGGTTGCTGCAAATTCATGGGGATGGGCCTCACCTCCCAGGACATGGTGGATCTGCTTGCATATGCAACGGGCTGGGATATCACCCTGGAAGAGTATATTGCTTGTGGAGAACGCAACTACAACCTGGCCCGTGCCTTTTGCGTCCGGGAAGGAATCGATCGTGCGGATGATGTTCTCCCGGCAAGGCTCATGCAGGACAGGCTGCCATCCGGTCCTGCCCGAAACACCCTCATCGATATAGGAGAAATGGAAGCCATGAAAGAGGCTTATTACCAGATGCGAGGCTGGGATAGGGCCACCGGCATTCCCACCCGAGAAAGATTAACCACCCTTGGATTAGCGTATTTGATCCCTGACCTGTGGGGGGCACCCAATAGTGGATAACGTTCCAAGCCATTTATTGTTCAATCACTGGTGATCCTTCGGCTTTCTTGAGTAGTTCCTGGACCGTCTTCAGCTGGGTATCCGAGAGTCCCAACAGCGCTTCGGTCTGCGGATCATCGGTGACGATTCGCCGCCCCAACCCGGAGTAGCGCCACATTTTCAGATCCTCTTCGACGGGTGATCCAATGTGGTCTTCCCGCACAATCTTGCCATCCTCCATCACCAGCACCCGGTTGGTCTGCCTGGCAACGGATTGGTCGTGTGTCACAACGATAAAGGTCGTCCCTTGACTGCGGTTTAAATCCTGGATTAAATTCATCAAAGCTTTCCCGGCCGAACTATCCAGGCTGCCTGTCGGTTCATCCGCCAGTACAAGCAGGGGATTATTTGCCAGGGACCTGGCGACCGCCACACGCTGGCGTTGTCCCCCAGAAAGCTGGTTAGGCAGGTGGTGCATGCGATCGGCAAGTCCAACCAGCTCCAATAATTCCCTTGAGCGAGTCTTCCGTTCACGCATCCCAATGTGTCCCATCATTGGGATTTCGACATTCTCCCTGGCGGTCAAGGTTGGTATCAAATTATGCAGTTGGAACATGAAGCCAACCATTTTCGCCCTGAATTTATCCTTGTCACGGATCTTGGCCAGGTCCTCGCCGTTGATCAGCACTTCTCCACTGGTTGGCTTATCCAGGGCGCCGATCATATTCAGCAAGGTGCTTTTCCCGCTGCCGCTGGGACCCATCACGGTCACCAGTTCCCCTGCTGCAACGCTGAGGTCGACGCCATCCAGGGCGCGAATCTCCTCACCATCGCCATAGATACGGGTCAGGTTTCTTGTCTCAACCAGGTATTTTGTTGCTTCCGCCATATTTCACACTCCAAGATCGCTTGCGCCTCCATGATGCTGGAAACGCAGGTGAACATCCTTGACAAAGACGGCCAGGGGCATCACGAGCTTGCAGGTCACGACGCATTCCTTACGAATTATCTATTCAAAGTCAAATCTCGATGGACCATCAGGCATCCTATGATAATTCCTGGTTTTTCTTCCTCATTCGTAGCGCAAGGCTTCAATCGGCTGCAGGCGGGTAGCCCTGTAGGCAGGGTAGAGACCTCCAGCGATGCCCAATACAATCGCCACTCCCAACGCCCTGGAAAAGATCACCAAGTCCCACTGGGGTGAAATAAATTCCCCGAACATGGGGACAGTACTGAACAAGAAGGTCAACCCGAAGGCGACAAATATCCCTACCAAGCCTCCTGCCAAGCCAAGAAGCAGTGCTTCGTTCATGATCATCCCCAGCACCCGCCTGCGCTGCCATCCCAGGGCTCGCAACACGCCGATTTCCCGGGTGCGTTCGAGAACTGACATCAGCATGGTGTTCAACACCCCGATACCTCCCACGCCGATCGCAAGGAAAGAGATCGCTGCCAGTACCCCCTCCACGTTCTGCATGTCGGGCATCTGCTCGACAAACTCGCCGCTCAGGCTGGCATGCGCATCGGGAAATTCTGCATTAATCCTGGAAACGATTCCCGCTGCCTGGTCTGGTTCCGCAACCTTGACCATATACATTGAGACTTTTCTGGGTCTGCCCATGAATGCCTGGGCATCCCGCAGGGTTACCACGCCTCCCATCTCCTCCCATGCGGTTCCCGACTCGTAAATACCAACCACTTTAAAGCGACTGCCTCCAATTTCGATCGTATCCCCGATCGATTTGTTGAGTGAATTTGCCATCATCCGCCCCAGGAGTATCTGGCGATTGCTGATCAAAGCTTCACCTTCGACAATATTGAACTGCTTTATAGCGTACTCGTTGGGAGCATACCCGAACATGATGAAGATGGTTCCAGAATCCGGGAGGATTGCGCCTGAAAAACCCAGGCCGCTGACATGCATTACTCCAGGGAGCACGGCTATTTTTTCACCGATTCTCTCATCCAGGGCGCTGAATTCCGTATCAGCAACACCGGCTTGGCGCACAATGATCTCCGAATCGCCGCTAATGGCAGAGATGATATCCCAAACCCCGGCAATAATTCCTTCCAGAGCCATGATTCCTCCCACGGTGATACCGATCACGCCCAATGTCAGCAGCGTCCTCGATGTTCGCTGCCACAGGTTCTGCACGGGCATCCCCCCCACCGGAAAGCGACGGACATCGCTTCCAGAAGTACCTCCCTCATATCTCAAAGCCTCCACGGGTTGCAGGCGTGCAGCCCGCCAGGCGGGGTAAAAGCCACTGACCAATCCCAGGACGATCACGGTGGCGAATGCCTGGACTAAAATGCTTGTATCGATGTTCGCCACAGATGCTCCAAAAAAACCAACCACATTGGAAAAAGAGAACAACAGCAGCCATCCTAGAAGGACACCGAGCAGCCCTCCCAGCAAACTGACCAGGAGTGATTCGCCTAGAATCATGAGCAGGACCCGCCAGCTGTTCCAGCCAGTTGCCCTGAGAACACCGATTTCCCTTGTGCGCTCGACGACGGACATCAGCTGGGCATTCATCATGCTAACCCCGCCAATCAAGATAGCCAGGCCCGCAATCCCCCAGACGGCAGCCTGGATGTAATCCCCCATTTGTTGCTGGTCAGCAAATTCATCAGCACCGCTCAATGACAAATCAGGCCACAACCTGGCAACGCGCTTCTCGATTCGCTCCCCCAGGCCGGGATCTTTGAGCTGGATGTAGAAAACACTCACCTGCCTGGGTTTGCCCAGCACCTCCTGCGCATCCACCAATGAAATTACTCCACCATTATCTTCAAGCGTAGCCCCTGTCTCATAAATGCCGACCACCCGGAAAACACTCTCCATGATGCGGATCGTATCGCCAACTTCCTTGTTGAGTGCTTCCGCACTTGAGGCTCCCAGGATGAGAGGCCGACCTTGGGTCTGCTTTGCCAGGCGGGATTTCAGATCACTCCCTTCAACAATTTGAAAACGTTGCAGGATAAAACTATCTTCTGGGTAACCGTAAATGAAGAAGAAAGGATTATTCTCCGCCGGCACGAATCCCTGCAGCATGCCACTGACGGCCATTACTTCGGACATGGCGAGCAAATCATCTGCAAGGCCTTCATCTACCGATGTGGTGGTCAAATCGACTGCATCGGGTTGGCTGAGGATCAGGTCGGCTTTACTGCCAGTCAGGATCGAATCATATCCCGCTTGTAAACCGGCAGCCAAAGCCCCCAATCCCACGATAGCTGCCACGCCAATGCTGATCCCAAAAATGGTCAGCAGTGTACGTCCTTTTTGACGGAACAGGTTTTTAAATATCATTGTCAGAATTATAAGTTGTTAAATGCGCTTCCTGGTGACACCCAACCAAACAATATTTTGGTTATTCTAAATTCTATCATAGCCTAATCTAAAATTAGAATCTCCTCATCACCATCATCATCATCGCCTCCCTGCGACCTTCACCAGAGGGAGTATCCATTGCGTTATAAAGGGTGAACGGATTCTTGATTATACGTTCCTGATTAAATGTATAATGAAACTGGCGTACCACATTCTCGTAAATACGACCTAATATCGTCTGGAAAAAGGGTTATCGGGTGGTCTATTCTACAAAACCCTGGTTAAAAAGTTACAAGCTGGGCCCATACACGCTGGACCACAGCCTGGCGCCTTATCCGGATATTCCCGTCTTTCGGGTCCTGGAAGATGCGGTGGAGAAATATCCCGGGCAGACTGCGGTATATTTCCTGGGCAGGGCGATCAATTATGCCCAATTGAATACCCGCGTCTCAAAACTTGCCTGCGCATTAGCCGCCTTGGGGATCGAGAAGGGTGACCGGGTGTGCGTTTACCTACCCAACTGCCCGGAATTTATTATCAGCGATTGGGGGATACAAATGGCTGGCGCGGCGATTGTTCCCACCAGTATTTTACGCACCCCGGAAGGTCTCCTTCACGAAGCTAATACCTCCTCCAGCAAGATCATCATCTGCCAGGAAGCACAACTGGAACCTGTGCTCGGAGTTGCTGACCAATGTGATCTTGAGCATGTGATCGTCACTTCAAATGCAGGTTATGACCTGGAACCCGTTTCCAAGAAGCATCCCAAAAACGCGCATGACTTCAGGACCTTGTTGGACGATTATGAACCCACACCTCCTCCTGTTGAAATCAATCCCCAGGAGGACCTGTGTGAACTATCCTTCACTGGAGGAGCCACCGGTGTACCCAAGGGAGTCATGATCACGCATGCCAACCGCTTGAGCTGCCTGTTCCAGGGCTTACCCTGGGTGCTCAAACCGCTGATCAAAGGTTTCGCCGGCAAAGCCTCGGTGCTGATCGCTATCCCGCTCTTCCACTCTTACGGTCATTTTACGCACCAATCCGCGGCTTTACTCGGACTGCGCCTGCTTGTGCTGCCAGATCCCAGGGATTCTGACTTGATGATTGAATATATCAACAAGTTCCGCCCCCTCTTCATCCCCGCTGTACCCACGCAGCTGATGCGCATTGCAGATGCCAAGTTGAGCCGCATGAACACCCTGCTGTGGAGCGGTGCAGCACCCCTGCCAAACGAAGTTGGCCAGGCGATAAAACGCAAGATCGGCATGCCGGTTTCGCAGGCTTATGGATTGACCGAGACTTCACCAGTGACCCACTTCAATGTCTCCTCTTTTTCGAAGATCACTGGATTCATGTCCCAAGAGAAATACGGCATCGGCATCCCCACACCGGATACGGAATGTCTGCTCTTGGATATCGAGAGTGGGGAGCAAGTACCCATTGGCAAACCGGGCGAAATCGTCGTCAGGGGTCCCCAGGTCATGAAGGGCTACTGGCCTGAACCTGGCTCCGGACTGACCGAGGATGGCTGGCTGCACACAGGGGATATCGGCATCATGGATCAGGATGGCTACTTCCAGGTGGTCGACCGCACCAAGGATATGGTCAACATCTCCGGCATGAAAGTGTATACGACCACGGTCGATGAAGTGCTCTACCAGCATCCGGGAGTGATGATGGCAGCTGCTTTCGGCATCCCCGACCCCGAGAACCCCGCCAGCGAGCGCGTCATGGCAGTCATCCAGCCAAAACCCGATTTACTCGGCCACCTGACGGAAGACGAGATCAGGGAATTCTGCAGCGCAAATCTTCCTCCCTATGCGGTTCCACGCTTTATCGAATTCAAGGAGCAGCTTCCGCTCACCGTTACAGAGAAGGTCTTTAAGAGAGCGCTGCGGGATGAGGCATTGAGAAAATTTGGTCTGGCAAACCAGGGAATTTTATAGATGTTTTGCAGCCAAGCGCTGCTCCGGGAGGCATCACATGACCACCTACCAGTACTGCACACCTGAATGGCTATCCGAGTCGCTAAAAAATTACCAGGAAAATCCTAAACTGAAAGAAACTTTCAAAAGGTTGATCATGAAGATCGCCTTCCGCATCACGGCTGATCCCACGCTGGGCATCGACCAGGACATCACATTTGCTGCCTACATGAACCAGGGCGAAATAGAGAAGCTGGCATTCGTCTCTAAAACAGAAGCCGAGAATGAAGCAGAATATATCCTCTCCTCCTCCCCGCGGCAGTGGTCCCAGCTGCTGCGCAAGGAAACCATGTTCGCCGGAGAGGTGATGATGGGCAGGATCGCCATCGATAAAGGCAGCAAGCCGGGCGTGATCAAGATCGCCCCCTATTCGACCGCTTTCGTGGACGCGCTGACCCAGATCGATGTGCAGTATCCAGACGAAATGTCGGCTGATGAGATCGAAAATTACCGCGAGACCATCCACCAATTCCGCTCAGAGCTTGGTGTTTAGCGTACTGGAAGCGATGTTAATCAAAGTACGCGGTTATCTCACTTATAAATCGATCATCGGCGAACAGGTGATTAACTTGCCTGACGATGAACAAGTGATGTTATCAGGATTGTTGACCCGCCTGGCAAACCAGCTGGGAGAGGGATTCAGTTCAATAATCTACGATCCAGAAACGGGATTACAGGGAGAACATATCGCCGTGATCATTAACGGGCGCAGCTACCGCAACCTGCCCGATGGCCTGGAGACACCCCTCCAGGATGGTGATGAGATCTCCATTTTTCCACCCATGGCAGGGGGGTAGGACGGGATTCTATCCCGCCATCCTCAATATGGAACCACTCCTCAGGCAGGTTATGGTTCTGACCTGCTCATATCGGCGTGTTGAAAACCCGCCCCACCTTCGCGCGGCGATCACTTTTCCCAAGCATCACCCACCTCTACGAGGCATAAAGGTTATTGCACCTGAAGGTAAGTTTGGTTTATGTTCCCGGCGAACCAGGTCCGCTGCTATCCTTGCTTGGGGATGATCTCAAACCACTCACCCTGCCTCTGGATTAATCCATCCTGGATCAGGAACATTCCCACACCGCGTGGAAAGGAGGCTGTGGAAGCTTCCGCCGACCACTGGAGTAGACAAATATTTCCTTCAACATTAACTTTTTCAAAGCTAATCTTGACATCCGGGAACTGGCTCAGGATCGTCTGGTAGAAGTCTTTCATGATCGTATCCCTGCCAACAAAGGAACCATCGATCGTGACCAGCACGGCATCCTCGGCATAATCGCCAGCCAGTTGTTCGAAATTACCCGTTAACAGGGCTTCTTCGTGTGAATCAAAAACTTCACGTGTTGAGCGTGGCATCTTAATAACCTCCTTTTGTAAATTGGAATATTACCGCAGTATTTATCTTCATGAATTTCTTAATTTCACCTCCCTTTTTTAGCAACCTGAAGCAACAGTTCAATCCTGAGCGGGTGGCAAGCCGAACTGCTCGCGCTCTTCAGGTGTCAGCTCGCGCACTACACAGCACTCCCTGGCATAGGCTGTCAGATCTTCGACGTTTTCCCAGGTGGGGTATAAATAACCTATACCCTCTCCAGAGTATATTAGAATTTTCTTTCCATCCGGTGATACCGTGGCATCTGTCCACCCACCTACTTCGTAGACAAGTAACTCCTTTCCAGATGCCACGTCAAAGACCCGTGCCGTCCCGTCGCCACTTGCGGTATAGATAAATTTCTCATCCGGTGACCAGTCGAGGGAGAAAACTGCACTGGTATGGCCGACATACTGCATCAATTCCTCGCCTGTCTGCGCGTTGAAAAGGTGACCGGTACCCATATAGAAAACCAATACTTTTTCCCCATCACTCGTCCAGAGGACACCAGAAGCTTGGCCAATATAGTCCTCTGGAAAGAGTTGCAGCAAGATCTCCGCTGTCTCCGCATCCCGGATGGAGGCTTCCCCGCTGAAGGAAGTCACGGCAATGCGCTCCCCATCCGGAGAGTATTTTGCCTGCCCTCCCCAACCACGAACGTAGAAAGCAAATAGCTCTTCTAAAGTAATTGCATTGTAGATGGCGATTTTTCCTTCTTCCCAGTAATCAGTGCCAATAATCTTGCTGCCGTCCGGCGACCACCTGGCATCAAACAGGTTGACCTCAGGATAGGGTGATTCAACAAGTAATTCACCGGTATCTGCATCCCAAATGCGAGTGGGTCCTTCAACGTTGGAGGTCAAA